>Ga0307513_10002256_pt1 | contig 26919 bp, 27 predicted proteins | sample 15_EM_MG_FD_202174 | JGI IMG/M metagenome (GOLD analysis project Ga0307513, IMG submission 202174) | Populus trichocarpa ectomycorrhiza microbial communities from riparian zone in the Pacific Northwest, United States - 15_EM | ecosystem: Host-associated > Plants > Roots > Unclassified | place...
GCGGAGGAGAAACCTTCGCGATAGTGGATATTTATTGGTGCCGTGACTTTCCTTTGTTATTTTGTTTGGATTTATAGGTTTTGTTCTCTCCATAGCTAGCGCTGCATGAGGCTTTTTGTACCTAAAACAATGAACGCATGATTACAAAAAAAAAACAAAAAAACAACCAAGAGATAGGATCTTCACGCAACCATCTTAGTACTTTTCTATACTTAAGATATTGCAATACGATTACCTTTACTCTCTTTCTATATACTTCCCCTCTACCAAAGCCTACGCCTCAAGAACCCGGAGACTATTGTGATAGTCTCGACGGGCCGATCAGACATAGGACTATTGTGATAGTTCTATCAAGCATAACAACCCACTCATCTTACTATCTGACGAGATAGTATCCTTCGACGGATCGATCAGACTAACAAGCCAGTTCCGTACTATCGGAAGAGATAGTATTTCTCTACGCCCTTTATAAAGAAGAAGACTTGCTCACTATAGGAAACAACTGTCGTTGCCTGTTGCCTAACTACCTAACAATAGGATTGTTACACCAGCCTCAACACCTTCTGGCTCAAGGTCCAGAGATGGACTACAAACTGCTTCTCGGCAACGCCCACAGGGATCCTCTCGGTGGAATCCTGCCTCCCCCTGGTCCCTCTTCTGATCTCCCACCAGCAAAGGCTCGCAGCGCTCAGAGTTACCTACTCCCAGCCCAAGGTAACTCCAGCCACGGCACGCCTCCACACCTCCTTCCCCTCTCTCTCTGCCAACCGGGCACAAGACTCCTCAAGAGCCCTGACTAGGGGCCTCAAATTTGTGTACCTCCCCCTGTACTGGAGGACTCCACGACCTATCCCCCCATTAGGAACCACCTTCCGATAGACGCGGTGGCCCACAAAACCATACCCTTCACCCACGGACTCTCTAGAATGCCCATGATTAATTCTCAAATGGTCTCTCCAGCCCTAGCCCTGCCTCCTCAGTCACTAATGGATAACACCTATTTCGGCCTGAAGAAAAGGTTGCGGGAGACCCTCCTCGAGGCGTGGTGTCAGCTGTTCCCGACAGGGGGGTAGTACCACCACTCTCCCACCATGAGCCAGCGACCCTTTATAGGGTTGAACAAGTTCATAGGTGGGCGTATCCATGAGATGAGAGCCGGGAAAAGCTACCTGGCCGCCCACCCCACCTGGAGGACCCCCAATGCCGACACCTCCTGCCCCTACTGTGGTCTAGAACCTGAGATGTTCGAACACGCTATCCTCACTTGCTTGTTTACACAGAGCGCTCGCTCTTGCCTCCTCAACGGTGCCACAAGTGTCAGTCAGGATGCTCCCCTCTGGTCCTCCCTCCCACTACTCAAGAGGCTCACCACCTTCATCAGTGTAACCTCTACCGGATTCCCTCCGACAATGTTTCCACCAAGCACTCCTCCCTCTTCCCCCCCGCTGCCTCTTTCACCCCTCGCAGTACCCCCCCCCGGCGTTTCATGTTTTTTTGTTAGCTGAGGTTTAGAACTGTTGGATTTTCTTTCCTGTAGCAGTATGCGAGCTTTGCTTGTTAGATGACTAAATTAGTTAGTTTGTGCTTTCCCTTTTATGTGGCCAGCGGCCCGGCGCAGAAGGAACCTTCGCGACAGTGGATAATCTTTGGTGCTGTGACTTTCTTTTGTTTATGTTTTGTGCTTTATAGGTTTTGTTTTCTCCATAGCTAGTGCTGCATGAGGCTTTTTGTACCTTAAAACAATAAACGCATGATTACAAAAAAAGAAAAGAAGAAGAAAAAAATGACCATGACATGATCACGAACCATCTCTCCTACACCTACAGCGATTGAAATCTCAACACCATAGGAAGTCATGATCACTTTCCCACACCCACCTCTCTTCTCCCACCATGGCTACTGCCTAGGAGTTGACGCTAAGCCACCTCTCCTCTTCTTCTGAGGCCCGCTGGCCTCCCCTCCTTGCGGTTCTTGTTCCCGTTCGTCGTTGACTCCCACTCATGAAGTTCGGTTCTCCCCCTTACACTGAACTTGCTTTGCACCTCGCTTAGCATTTTGCATGGTCGGAAAGCTTCTCGTTTCGTTCACGGTCGGCATTACGGTGTCGGTCTCTTGGTCGAAATAGGCCTCCGCTTGCTGGGCTTGTACCTCTGATGGGGAAAGCCTCAGTTAGCAACGTCACAGTCTCGCTCGGTTTCGTCGTCGTCCCAAAAGCCCTTGCTATGGCCTGTTTGTCGGCTATGGCTAGCATGTTCCCAATCCTTCCTCCACTCCCCTCCCGGTTCTGTCCGCTTGCACAGTACTGCTCTACCCCTTTCCCTGGCCGGCACCCTACTGCCCTCCACTCACTGGCAGCCTACTGCCCTCCACTGGCCGGCACCCTACTGCCATTTATCGGCTGGCACCCTACTGCTCATCGTCGTTGGCTGGCATCCCCTGTACCCTGTGGCTCCGCTCGCCTCTCTACCCTCCCCGATCGTCGGATCTCCTCAGTTACACCCAGTCGTCGTATTGCACACCCTCCGTGGCTACCGCCAACGCCTTGGATCGATCGAAGTAATTAACCGGCACGACCGGTAATGGCCAGCTGTTGGCCCACGCTCTGCATGGTTTTCCCGCACCCAGCGATCAGACTCTCCTCCACAGCGGGGCCCTGGCAGGGCCTCTGGGAAACCTTCTTTTGTTTCGGGAAGCCTTCTGAAGGGTTTTTGGTCTCTCTCCTGTATGTTTCTATCAATTGTTTCCTTACGTGTCTGGGGCATTAGTATCTTAGGTGCTAGGCGAGGGGAGCTTTTGCTATGGTTTCGGGGGGTTTGATTCTTTCCCATGAAGAGGTGAAGCAGGTGGTTGGATATTTGTATTTATAGGTTTTGTTTTCTTCATAGCTCACGCTGCATAAGGCTTTTTGTATCTAAAACAATGAACGCATGATTATAAAAAAGAAAAAAAAAAAAAAGAAATGACCAAGACATGACCACGAACCATCTCCCCTACACCTCCGGCGATTGAAATCTCAATACCAAGACAAATCATTGTCCCTTTCCCCCACCCACATCTTTTCTCCCACAATAGCTACTTCCTAGAAGTTGACGTTAAGCCACCTTCTCTCCTGTGCTGAGGCCTGTCGGCCTCCTGTCTGTGCGGTTCTCCCTCTTGTTCACCGTTGACTTGCTCATGATGTTAGGTTCTCCCCCTTACCCTGCACTTGCTTTGCACCTCGCTTAGCATTTTGCATGAGGGGAAAGTTTCTCACTTCGTTCACAGTCGGCGTTACGGTGTCCGGACTCTGAGTAGAAGTAGTCCTCGGCTTGCCGGACTTGTACCTCTGATGGGGAAAGCCTCGGGTAGTAACATCTCGGTCCCTCCTCAGTCTTGTCGTCATCCCAAAAGCCCTTGCTATGGCCTGTTTGTCGGTTGTGGCTAGCATGTTTGCGATCCTGCCTTCTCCTGCCTCCCTGATCTGTCCACTTGCACCATTACTGCTACAGAAGCTGGCACCTTACTGCCTTATCATCCTCCCTGATCGTCAGACAGCTCCCTGGTAACGCCCAGTTGTGGTATTGCACTACCTCCATTACGGTCGTCAACGTCTTAGATGGATGTAATGACTGGCGCGACCGTAGGTCTATGGTTACCAATGTCGGCCCACAAGTCCCGCGGTTTTCCCCTGTTATGGCAATCAAACATTCTCCCCCTCTGGCCCAGTCAGGCCTTCGCGAACCAATTCTTTCTTTTGTTTTAGGGGAGCCAGTAGAAGGGTTTGGGTCTCTCTCCTGTATGTCTCTATGGATTGCTTCCTTACGTGTCTGAGGTATCATTGTCTTAGGTGCTAGGCGAGGGGGATTTTTCCCATGAATTCCGGGTATTTGATTTTTCCCATGAAGAGCTAAAGCGAGCGGTTGATTGGGATTAAGGTTTTCTTTACGCCATATCTCACGATCCATGCGAGTTTTTGTACATTAACAAGTAATACATGATATTCAAAAAATTAAAAATTAAAAATTAAAAATTGACCAAGATACGAACACGAACCATCTCCTCTCCCCCTCTGGCGATTGAAATCTCTACACCAACAGAAATCATCGTCACCTTCCCCCATCCACCTCTCTTCTCCCCTTCATGGCTACTCCCTAAGAGTTGACATTAAGCCACCTTCCCTCCTCTTCTGGGACCAATCGGCCTCCACTCCTTGGGGTGCTCGTTCTTGTTCGCCGTTGACTTGCCCATGATATTCAGTTCCCCCCATTAGTCCGCACTTGCTTTGCACCTGGCTTAGCATTTTGCGCGGTTGGAAAGCGCCTTGCTTCGGTCATGGTCGGTGTAATGGTATCGGACTCTTGGTCGAAGTAGGCCTCAGCTTGCCGGGCTTGTACCTCTGATGGAGAAAGCCTTGATTTGTAACATCTGGTTCCGCCTCAGTTTGGTCATCTTCCCAAAACGCCTTGCTATGGCTGGTTTGTCGGTTGTGGCTAGCCTGTTCGCGATCCTTCCTTCTTCCCCCTCCCGATTCTATCCACTTGCATCGTTACTGCTACAGAAGCTGGCACCTTAATGCCACATCCTCCTCTCTAATCGTCAGACACCTCCTCCGTTACGCCCAGTCTTGGTATTGCACTGCCTCCCTGACTGTCGTCAACGCCTTGGATCAATGTAATAACCGGTGCGACCATACTTCTATTGTTACAAATGTCGGCCCACTAGTACAGTAGTTTTCTGCGGTCTCCACCATCACACAACCCATCTCCTCAGGCCTGGTCAGGCCTTCAAGAATCAAGCCTTTCTTTTCTTTTAGGAGAGCTTGCAGAACGGTTTGGGTCTCTCTCCTGTATCTCTCTATGAATTGTTTCCTTACCTGTCTGTGGTATATTTTCTTAGGTGCTAGGCAAGGGGGATGTTTCCTATAGATTCAGGGTGTTTGATTTTTCCCATGAAGAGATAAAGTGGGCGGTTGTTTCGAATTAAGGTTTTCTTTACGCTATAGCTAGCGCTGCATGCGAGTTCTTGTACCTTAACAAGTAATACATTATATAAAAAGAAATTAAACAAATTGACCAAGACACGAACACAAACCGTCTCTCCTATACTTCAGGCGATTGAAATCTCAACCCCATGAGAATTCCTTATCGAGGGCTATTCCTCTTCTCTCCTTGCCCAGAAGGGTGAAGGTCCTCCCAGCCACCTCTCCCCTCTGGCCCCTTCTGATGTCACTGTCAATGGGCCGCCTTTCTCTAAGGGGTTACGGTTACTCTCTTATCCTCTTCCCTCCATCCACTTTATAACCCCTCACTCAGCACTTGCAACGATCACATATTGTCGCAACTCATCAGCGTGGGGCTGCTAGTTTCAGGCTATCGGTGAAGCAGTTGCCCTGATGGCTCTGCTCCTTGGTATTAAACCTTCTCCTGGGAAATGTTGCGGTACTGTTGGCATTCAAATAATCTTGATCCTGTCTTGGTTGGTTGTGTCAACTCTTCTTGTTGTTACTGTTCCTTTCTCTCTTCCACCTCTCAGTTACGTCTGCTAGCACTCTACTGCTTCAATATTGTGGCTACGCCTACTGCCGCCCATCCTCGTGGCTTCTGTTTGATGCTGATCATCTGGCATGATGATGCTGGTTGCGTGCACGATTGTCTCTGCTTGTATATAGGGGCTTCATGCCTTCCACCTCTGTCCTTTGGAAAACATGCAAAACCCCCCCACTGCTTTTCAGGTGCACTCCGGAATTGACCTTGTCTTACCACAGACTGTCATAAGTGCTTGCTCGGTTACCCATCTCCCTCTGGGGTTTGCGCTCGCCTTGACTTCCCGGTCTGCATGGTTCAGCTACATCTACCTCTTGTGTGTGGTGCCGTCATATCTCTTGGTCTTGCTGGGTCCTGGGTCCCACCCCCTTCCCGACAGAATGGGGTTCATAAGTGGGTTATGGGTGGGTTGACTATAGGTTTGGGCTTAAGTGTATTTCCTTTGGAGATGTGCTTGAGGTTTTCCTTGTTTTACAAATTTGTTTGTTTACTGTCAGGGGTTTCTTTCTTTGGATTGTACATCTGTGGAGGTTATTGGTTCCTTGTATTCAGGCCTGTGGTTTCCTTGTAGTTTCTAACAATAGTACCGCTCATTGTTTCCATCTCTATTGAAAGTGGTTAATGGATTGGGCAGGGGCAGAGGGTTTTAGCGGGAAGAAGTGGGATGGACTATAGTTGGAGGTTTTTTGTCTACATAGTGAGGGCTGACGTTGTACCTTAAACAAATATAAAAAGGAGATTAAAAAGAAATGTCGACCAACAGATAGCACTAACCATCTCCTCTCCACATCCACCAATTTAAATCTCAACACCATGAGAAATCATCGTCAGTTGGTTTCCTCTCCCCTTTTCTGATAGTCACATTGCCTAGAAGGGTGAAGCACTACCGATCCACCTGTCCCCTCTGGCCCCTTCTGATGGCACAGTCTATAGGCAGCCTTTGTCTAAGAGGTTACAGTTACTTCTCAATCCTCTTCCCAGCACTTGCTTCATGACCTCTCACTTAGCATTTGCAATGGTCGAGTATAGTCGTAACTGTTGAGCACATAGCTGCTCGTCTGGGGTTATCGGTGAAGTAGTTGCCCTGGTGACTCTGCTCCCTCGTATTGCACCTACTCCGGGGAAACGTCTTAGTACGGCTGGCATTCGAAAAATCGTGTTCTTGTTTCGGTCAGTCGCGTCTGCACTTCTGGTTCTTACTGTCTCTTCCACTCTTCCACCCCTCAGTTACTTCAGCTTGCACCCTACTCCTTCAATACTGCAGCTATGCCTCCTGCTGCCAGTCCTCCGGGCCTCTGTACCCTTCTGATAGCCCGGCTTGTTGATCGTGGCTGCATGAGCAGTTGTCTCCGAGTCTGCTTGTGTGTACAGGTTTTATGCTTTCCGTCTCTCTCTACCCTGGGACATGCAACACCCACTTGCTGTTCTTCTGGTGGACCTGGAGATCGACTTCATCCTGCTACACTCTCTCATAAGTGCTGGCTTGGTCACCAATCTCCCTCTGGGGATTGAGCTCGCCACAGCTGCCCGGTCTAGACCGCCCAGGTATATCTACCTTTTGTGTGTAGTACCGTCCTATGTCTTTGTCCTGCCAGCTTCTGCGTTCCTTCGCCTTTTCGCAGGGATGGGATTCATCACCAAGCTATGGGTGGGTTGACCACAGGTTTAGCTTTAAGTGTATTTCCTTTCTCGATAGGCTTGAGGTTTTCCTTGTTTTGCGAGTTTGTTTGTTTACTGTCAGGGGTTTCTTTCGTTGCACCTCTTTGGAGGGTATTGGTTCGCTGTATTCACGCTTGTGGGTTCCTTGTACTAGTAGTTTCTACCCATAGTACCTAGCATTGTTCCCACCACAACTAAAAGTGGTTTATGGGCTTGGCAGGGTCCGAGAGTTTTAGCAGGTCGAAGCGGGATACACTGTAGTTGGAGGTTTTTTGTCTAAATAGCGAAGGCTGACCTGACTGTTGTACCTTAAACAAATATAAAAAGGGAGTTAAAAAGAATCAACTAAGAGATCATATCTTTATTCAGCCATCGAAGTACTTTTCTATACTTAGGTTGCAATACGATTACTCTTTCTCTTTTTTCATACACTCCTCCTCTACTAGAACCTAAAATCTAAGAACTCAGAGACTATTGTGATAGTCTCAGTGAAGGGTTGCCTCAAATAAGAACTATTGTGATAGTTCTACAAGCACGACGATCCACCCTTCTTACTATCTGACGAGATCCTTCAAGAACAACAAGCCAGTCCTGTACTATCTAAAGAGATAGTACCTTCCCACTCCTTGGTTCAGAAACACGAGACTCGCTTACACAAGTGAAGACTGTCATTATCTGTTGCATATCTGCTCAATAATAGCATTGTTATACACATGACATTATCGCGCATATATTTTCATTCCCCAAAGGTCCAATTAGCATAAGAAAGTCAGAAACATGCTGTCCTTTCCCACAGCCATTTTTTTGTAAAGGCTTATGCTCTTCATGTACCTAATAATAATGCACCCCACCATTGGAGTTAAAGGTACATTCATCTTAGGTAATAAAAATTTGTGGTTGCTTATCGTCTAAATCTAACTGCGGATTGAGACTTTCATTCCAAACCATTAGCCAATCTTTGTAGGACTCAAGAAGGGGAAGAAAAACATCGTGATGATATTTCTTGACATCACACAGCTCATGTCTTTCATTATAGACTGCCTTACTATATTCCTTCTACTTGAATCCTAGTTTATGCATCTATCTCTTTGCAGTACACTATGAAATAGCCTTTTCCACTTGTCGTCTCCTATTTTCAATAGTGCAATTTCTAATATCATCATCATTTGCACGCCAATACTCAGTTACTGCTTTAGCCAGTTCAGTCGAAGTCAATTCTTGAAATATATATTAGTACTTAAACCCTCATAAATTACTAGTAATTAAGTATAAACTTCAAGCACATTGAGGTAACTTACTGTCTCCAACTGAGGTGATATAGTTACGAACCATTAGCATTGTTTCTGGGTCATCAAGCATGAAAATGATTCTTTGATGTTGTCCTTGCTTTAGCTTTGCTATATGCCGTCTCTTTACCCAGGATACTTCCTGCTGCATAATTCGTTCACGTATTCTTCTACTCCACCCACCTCCATCTGCCACTCTTTTCGCTCGTACCTTTCTATGCTCAAGAATATGTACTTCACCTGTGAATAAATCAGGTCCTTGGAGTGCCTTTCTCTCTTGTTGAACTTGGTGCTTTAAAAACAAGTATACATGGTAGTGTCAATCATAGTGCAATCTAGTAACTTTTAACTTACATTCCCTTGGTTTTACAAGCTTGATAATGCCTTTCAAGGAAGCATTGAGAATGCAGAGCCATATTGCACAGAGTAGATTCTTCTGGCCTCGGCGATGAAGCCAAGAATTGCGAACAGTAGCTGTAAAGATCTCATCAACTTGGTTTACCTCTAGCTCTAATTCTGGGGTATGGCTTCTGATTTCAACAGTTTCATTGATTGGTGGAGTATTGTTGTTATTCTCAGCCAGAGACCTTGCTGCCTTAAGCCTCTTATGATACTTACGAACTCATAAAACATTGGCAGATACTACTAGGAAATTTGGTTTTCAGCTGTTATTACATTATTGGCTACTATTAATAACTTACCAGGCAAGGGAATAGCTGCTTAGTTAGAGGATCCACTAGGTTTATTGGGAGACAGCCTGGCTTGTCTGAGTCTCTCACGTCTGGCTGGGCTTTGCAGGGTTGATGCATTTGTTCCTAGTAGATTTGACATTGTGAATAGGCAAAGAGAGTGAAAAAGAATAAAAGGAGATTGAGGTATTAAAACTGTAATGAAAGGGGGAGATTTTGAAAAAGATGACTTCAAATAGAACGGACAAGTTGCAATTTACATTCTTGAGTTACCTATTATACAAAACAAAATTCACATAAAAACTGGAAAGGCAAGGAATTGAACATACGCACTTGTCAAATGACATGTTTTATGATATAGCTCTTATTCCTCATAGTGTTGAGCATTACATGTTGTATTGAGCCAGGTCTTCCCTTTAGTTCAAGTTGTACGGCACCATACAAAGTTTATAAGGCACTGTATCCCTAAACCCTGATTATTTTCTTAGGTTTGCTTGCTTTCTTCTTTTCCTCTACCTTCTCTCTGTCTCTTCTCTTTTCTTTCTTTCTTTCTTTCTTTCTTCCTTGCGACCATCCCCCCCTCATCTATCCTCCTTTCTATCTATCTCTCCTTTCTTTCATCACCTCCAGCCCCTCCATATAGTATCTAACCTAGTACCATCTCATACGCAATCAAAATACCCATTTTAATACCATTACCAAGTCATTAACAGTAGTTGTAATTGGCCTAAGAGATGTTACTAAAGGAATCTCTAACTGCCCTCTGGGCTAGTATAGTCTTCAAGTTTTGTGAAGGGAAATGGTGTTTTCTCTTATACCATATTAGTGGTATCTTGAGTAAGCTAAAGTACCAGAAACTGTCAAGGTTTATTGCTAACAAATACCCCACTATTTTTTGAAATAACCATTATTTGAACACACGGTGTGCCAAACACCCCCTAACTCTTTAGCCAATTATATTGAAAATACTGTCTGTCAAGGTCTGCCTTCTGTAAGTCTGAAGAATGGCGGGTCTTTAATACACAACTTGAAGGCTGGCTTATCTAGAGTCTATGAATATAACAAACTAACTAGACACTATCATGGTTGCCTAATTGTAAAAACAACTTCCTAAGTATTAAATAATATCTACAACAAAATATAGGACAATTAACTTATTGTCCTGATACATGAAATAAAAGATTAAATATTTCATGTATCATCCTAATACATGAAACAAAATATAACACAAATCAAGTATCAAGTGATACTTAAAACAAAACATAAAACAATCAATATATCACCCTGATATGAGAAACAAACTAATATTATAATATGAATCAAGTATCACAATACTTAGAGCAGGATGTAGAGCAATCAGTGATAACTCATACCACTTACAGCATGGATGTAGCAGGAGAGGGAATCTCCAATATCAGGCATATTATTCCTAAGAATTTTGCTAAACAACTAGCCACTTGGGACTAAAACTGACTTGATATTTATTAGAATTAACTGGAGTAGATGGTCTGCAAGTATCCAGATGCCAGATTTATTTTCCATTAGATATTATACTAACTTATATTGGGATATATAGAGTTCAATACTATCATAGAATTGCCAACTCTAAAATAGGGACATGCTTTCTGTCACTTCAACCTCGGTATGGCATAAATAATCTCCTCATACCTAACTTTTCCATGAACCTTAAAGCCTTCTATCATATTGATTGTAGGTTAATCATTCTAATATAATGTTAAAATCAAAACTAATAGATATCTGCTAGGCCCTGCTATCAATAATCTTCTTGACCAAGTAGGGATAATTATACCTGTTGGCACTATTGATATAAAGAAGATTGAGCTCCACAAAGGGTTTGGAGTTAGAGAGCAGGCGCTTAACTAATAATGCTGATTGTGGGTACTGGGAAACTATGTGATAAGATGAATGAAAAATCTGAAACCTTTTTGATTCTTTCTCTTCCTTTATTCATACCTGCCAGTGTATCATCAATTGTCTTTTATTTGCTTTTGTACTTTTATGTTTTATCTTTTGCTAAGGGTCTTTTCTGTTTCTGAGGGGCATTTTCTTCTTTTCTAAATGGCAAGGATAAAAGCTTCATAATTTACTGACTTATTGCTGAGTGGATGACAGAGGGGATAACAAGACAGTAAGCGGGCTGGAGAAGGAGCAGCTGAGATAGAAATGTAATATTAACAATATGGATAAATTTCCCTAAAGTCCTACTCTCCATTCAACAAGCTCATTCTACATAGTACCAAAAGCCAATGAAACACTGTTAACCTGACTCTCCTTTTGACCTTTAATTTCTCTCTTATTAGTAAGGTTCTTCCTATACTATCTTTACCCATCAAGTTGCTTGCAAACACTTTATTCTACCTATTGTTTAAAGTACATGTCCAACCATGGATCATTTCCAACTAAGTTGTTCTTCAGCTCTGGTATCCTCTGCAATCACAAGTGACACCTGCTGACTGCATGTTTCATCTATCATACGTGTTTCCGCCGAAGTTATTGACTTCTCTTCCCTTGCTTCTTCCCTTGTCAGTTTATCATTCTTCCCCACTCCCCCTTTGCACCAATGTTCCCAACGGGCCAGGCCGATGGAAGGCCGGCCTATAGGCCGTAGGCCGGGCTAAGGCAGGCCACTCCGGAAGACAGCCTAGGCCCATATAGGCCGAATTCCGAGTCGATCGGCCTACGAAAGCCTATCAGGCCTGATAGGTGCCTATAGGCCCAGAGATTAGCGTTGAGAACAGATTGCGTTAAGGGTATTCAACCCCCCCCTCTTCCGAGTTTATCACCTGTGATTTTTTTCCCTCCTTTACCTTCGGCTATTATGATACTTCTTAATTAATCACAAAATGAGTGATACAGTGACCAACACAATAAAGCCTTAGAAATTTACCTCCAGGGTCACGAGCACAACCCTATCATACCATCATTGTCCCCTATTTTGTAAACTATTTACAGTCAACCTCTCTTATTGATGCCTTCAAAATAGTTACCGTCCTACTGTACACAGTTGATCCACCAACAGCAACTCTTTTTCTACAATTAATTCAACTAATTAATTCACTACCTCTAGTATTTCTTTTGTTTTTTTTTTCCTAAAAAGCGAAACTGTTACTTTATTTTTAATCATATTCTGTAGTTGGGAAACATTTACCGTGAATTTTGCTGTTGACACAGAGCAGCCGCTCACCATGAGTAGGTCGGCCGAAGCCGTATAGGCCGGCCTAGGCTATATAGGCCAGGCTCAGGCGTAACCAGGCCTGCAGGCTCGGGCCAGGCTAGATCTGAGAGAATTTGGACAGGCCGGGCCCGGCTTTACCGAAGCCTGGCCGGCCTGGCCCGTTGGGAACACTGCTTTCCACCCCTTCTCTCATCCATCCATCCTCCGCCAATATGGCGTATTCTACCACTCTACAGCACTAGTAATTATCCATAAATAGGTTTCACTATTGGTCAGTCAACTCTCCACGCCAAGCCACAGCTAAATGATATCACCCCCAAGGACTGAAGCACGTCTCCCCGTCATCCTCCAGATTCTTCCAAACGCCTCACGCGAAGTCACGTTGCCACGGTAGGGTACAAACTATGTGGGGGAGGTACGATGAAACACCCCGCCTCTCTTCCTTTCATGGCACATTTCTCACGCTCTGATCTACAGATACGCCCTTGGTGGAGGATCCGGTCACCCTCGCATGGGACCTGAGGCCAACGGAGTGCGTGTAGACCGGGAACTGCTGGAAGAGGAGGGCGACATCCAGAGGCATTTCAACGTTGCGCCGGGGAATTACCAGTTGGTATATCGGGCGCTTCTAGCCAATGCAGGGAATGCGCTAGAGGAAACGTGACACTGTATGTCAGCAGTCCTAACCCATCCAGGTCCCTAAACTTGTTGGGTAGTGAGTGCCACGAGTCAGAGTAGAGAGAGGTAATCAAAGTGAGCAAGTAACTTGGATTGTCTTTGAGTGATTGCAAAGAGATTGGGCCGAGAGATCAGAAAGAAGTAAGGAAGGAGAAGGGACAGATGAGAGGAAAGAGGCAAGAAAACAGGAGTCAAGAACTAGGTGTACTGGGGGTGTTAGAAATGATCCCTGGCGAGCCGAACGCTGTAAGCGGTGGGCCTAATGAAGAGTTTACACGACCGCTTATTGAGTACAGAAAGTGCGGAAAGAGTTTTGCTGAAGGCGAGAACGCGAGAGAGATTAGAGACCAAATAAGAGTTGTGCCAAGGCGGGTTTCATTGCATTTGTTTATCGTTGAGGGAGAGAACTTGTTAGAGGAGGAGTCAAGAGAAAAGAAAAAGAGAGCAAAGGGGACAAGCGAGCCCCGAAACCAATGACAGCAAAGACAACCTTATGACGAAGCTTTGGCTAACTACCCACGATATCTAACATACGATATCTAACACACGATATCTAACACGGGGGTAGACAAAAGTCGGGCCTACCTCCTTTACGATGCGCTGAATTTGTATGGGAACTAAACCGGATTAGAAAATTCGAGTGATAGCGAGTGTGGATTTTTTGGTGGTTGGCAAAAAGTCGTCACCGTGACACAAGCACTTTCGCTGCGCTTTCTCTTAATTCAATAGGTTTACCCTAGCAGAACCCAACCGGCACCTGCTAGCTAAAGAAAAACAAAACAAAACAATACGCTGCGCGAGTGTGCTCATGTTTATGGCCCCAAATATCCTTGTGCCTGAGTACAGTACAAACAGGTGGATGACAAAGCAGTCACGAGGTGTCACTCGTGACTGCAGAGGATGTAAGTGTTGAATTTTCTGTACTTATTCCACTACGATTGGGGAGAAACCCCCAATACTTATAGAAAGCAAATGAGCTACTGAAATGACTTCCGATATACGTAGTCTATTACATGATGCTCCATCACCATGATCCTGGCCTTACACAATGACTTGCCCATTATGGAAAGCGTATCCAACACTCCCCCTCTTTCCATATCTCCTAAGTCCGATAATGAGTAGAAATGAATAAAAGAAACCAACCAACAATGGGCAGCCTCCTTAAACCCCTTCTCATAGCCAAAAAACCTTAGATAAGGAAAAAGAAGGTTTAAGAGTGAGGGGAAGAGTACTCAACCCAATACATGCCCAGCCTCCGTGAGTGACAAAGAAGTAAACAAGAACCCAAATATTTAGCAAGCCTTAAGTTCTGCCATAGAGCCTGCCATACCCATGCCCCTAGCATGTCTCCAGTGAAGTTCCCGAGTAAGCGGTTTGGTAAGCAGGTCCGCAGTCATGACTTGCGTAGAAACATAGTTTATATCAATCAAGCGGGACTGATAGATTTCGCGCACATAATGGTATTTCAGCTCAATATGCTTCGTTCGACGGTGAAAGCGTGGGTTCTGTACAAGGCTTATAGCACCTTGATTGTCAGCAAGGATCAGTGTTGCTGGAAAGGGAGAAGGGGATAGATTATCTGCTTTAGCTCTTCCAACATTTTTGAGATCATTGTAAATCCTACGAAGAGCGACTGCCTCACGGCAGGCTTCTGAACAGGCTATGTATTCTGCTTCTGTGGTCGATAGGGCCACAATGGACTGCTTTCTTGCTTGCCATGAGACAGCTCCATTAGATACCAGGAATAGGTAGCCAGTGGTGGACTTCCGGTCCTGTATATCGCCAGCCCAATCTGCATCTAAGAAACCGTACAATGATGCAGAGGTTGATGAGGCTTTCTTCATAAATTGGATCCCAAGGTCAGCAGTATACCGAATATATCTCAGAGCTCGTTTCGCTGCCGCCATGTTTTCTGAGCTCGCTGCTGAATTGAACTTGCTCAAAACAGAGGCAGTAAAAGCCAGGTCTGGAAGCGAGGCAACAGCCAAATACATCAGACTGCCCACAATCTCTTGATATCGCCATTGGTTTTCTGGGTTGAGCCGTAATGGGATGATCGCTTCGCCTGTAGACTTTGGTCGGCTGATATCACCAGCTGAGTAGGAATCTGTACTTCCGGGGGAAGCAGCCATCAATCGAACACGTGGTTCAATTGGAGTAGCAACTCCTTTACAGTTCCCCATTCCGAACCGCTGAAGAACTGTCTCAATAAATCTTGACTGGTTCAAAGATATCCAGCTGTCTCCAAAACCAATCTCGAGACCCTGGAACTGGCGGACTTTACCCAGATCCTTCATTTGGTATTTCAGATTCAGTAGATTCTTAGTTTTAGCAATTTCTTGCCCAGAGGCAGAGGCGATTAGTATATCGTCAACATAAAGGACAATAATCCAGTTCTTGGAGGTATAGAGATTTGTATCTGCTTGTGAGCGCATATATATTTGTTGGAGGTAGGTATCAATCTCTTCAAACCATAATCCAGGTGCCTGCTTCAGCCCATATAAGGCCTTTCTCAATCTGTATATCTGATCTCCAGAGCCTCTATCTAACCACTGTATTCCAGGTGGTGGCTCCATATAGACAGTTTCATCAATCGCTGGATACAAGAAGGCTGCAACAACATCCATTTGATGGATATGCCAGTTCATCTCAACGCTTAATGCTAACAGCATGCGGAGGGTACTCAGTCTCGCTACCGGAGCAAAGGTTTCATCATAGTCTATACTGTAAACCTACTCATAGCCTTTTATGACTAACCTAACCTTGTATCTCTTCTTTCTGTTAGCATCAATCTTGGTTCTATAAACCCATTTGCAGCCGATAATCCTCTTCTCATACTCAATCGCAGCTGATTGTGGCTCCCAGGTCTTATGATGCCTCAAAGAGTAAACTATTCTTGCATGACATCATCATGCTAGTGCCTGTACTGTATTGCATCCTCATAGCAGAGGAAATCATCAGATATAGTCGCAATCTCTGCACTCTCTGGAATCCCAGGACTTGAGCCTTCTTCGCATGCGTGTGCGGAAAGATTGACATCCAGCAGGTGCGATCTTCTCTTAGACCGACGTAACGCAGAACTATTAAGGCCAGGCGGGCTTCCAGCTCTCCGCTTTGCATAACTGCTACTGCTCACAGTTTTGCTTGTACTTTGGATATCCTCTGCCTCTATAGGAAGTTCACTCTGCTTGTCCTCTAGACACCCGGCCTCAGCCGGTCTGCACTCGCCTGTTGCAAGTTCGCCTGTTGCTGTTCAAGGTTCTTTCAAATCACGACCAATCTCTGGAGTGTCGTTTTCAATCAAGCCGCGATGCCCAAGCTCACCGTCGCCTTTTTCTCTCACAAGGTGGACCAAATTCCCATTCTCAAGATCACTTCCGGCATCTTCTTCGTCATCCCAGACCAAATCTTCTTCCTCAGGTATTACAGCCTTTAACACATCTGTACTTGGCTGACCACTCGCTGTGATACTAACAATCTTGTCTTCATCAAAGTAGACATCAGAAGCCTGAATTACCTTCTTTGTGTCGGGATTCCACAGTCGCCAGATCTTGGCTGTGTCATGTACATAGCCTAGCATAATGCATTCCTGTGAGCGGCTAGCAAACTTCTTTTCTCCACGCTGGGCTTTAGGTATTAGTTTGTATACGAGGCAACCAAATCGTCGAAGGTGGAGCAAATTTGGCTGTAAGCCATAGAGAAGCTCGTAAGGCCTCTTGCCCTCATTTGCTTTGGTTGGTGAACGGGCATGCAGGTATGTTGAGGTCTGGATTGCTTCGGCCCAGAATTCGGCTAGTAACGAGGAGTCCTGCAGAAGAGATCTCGCTTTTGTGGTGATGATTCGAATCATTCGTTCACTCACACCGTTCTTATGTTGGGTGTATGGTGCGGCAGGCTCATATTGAATCCCAGTGACTCGTAGGATTCCACGAAAAAGAGAGTTATCATATTTTCCATTTCCATTGTCGCATCTAAAGCGACGAATCTTAAACTTCAGATGATGAAAGTTTGTCCATATCCAAGCAGCAAACTCCTGGAATTTGGCTGTTATAGTATTCGAGGATTTATCGGAAAGGAAGTAGACCCAGGTATAGCGGCTATAATCATCGATATATAGGATAAAATAGCGAGCACCTCCATGTGAGGAAACCGAGATAGGACCACACATATCGGGGTAGACAAGCTCAAAGAGTTCTCTCGCCTGCTGGACAGGCATACGAGCAAACCTGCGTTGCTGCTTTGTGTGTATGCAGACAGAGCAGGCACTACTGAATGCATCGTTGGTATCCTGATCTGTAATAGGAATCAGTGCCTTGAGTGCGTTGACATTCAGATGGCCAAGTCGTTTGTGCCATCTCTGAAGCTTGGGTAAAGCTGCAAGGCCAGCAGCTGTAAGGTTCACGTGGGCCACCTGGCCATTGTCAACAGGTCCTCCTATCACTTTCCACAAGCCACTAGGAATATCAAGGCGGGCTAAGTAGACAGTCGGGCCATTGTCGTTTCGTCTCGAAATCTCACAGGTGAGTTCATGGAAGCTGACATTCATTGTGCCACATAAGCCACTAACGGAAAGAAGGGACAAGGACATAACTGGAATATGAAGCGCTTCGATTGTGATATAGCAATTTTGTTCACATAGGGAAAGGCGAACCATTCCAATCCCAATACCTAAGCCCAAGCTATTGTCACCAAGGTGAATCTTACGAGGTGGATCCAATACTCGGTAAGTAAGAAAGTCGTCTCGTCGGTTCGCGATATGATTAGAAGCCCCCGAGTCAACTAGCCAGAGCTTCTCTAGTGAACACGGTATTGTAAGAGTCCGCTTCGCAGCTAGTGCATACCCTGCTGTAGTTGCCATCAACACAGAACTGGTATCATTTGGAGCTGTTACTCCACTACCAGACTCCCTTGTTTCTCCAACTTGAGACCTTACACTTCCTCTCTGATTCCGAGTTCGGCATTCACTTCATCGATGACCCTCTTTGCTGCAATGCCAGCAGACCATCTCTCTTCCAGTCCACCTACCACTACTACTATGTCTATGTACAAGCCCACGTTGGGCTTTCCATTGTCGGCGGTTAATGCCTACCCGGCCAGGGTATCTGCCTCTCCTGCGTCGGACAGTGGAGCTAACCCGAGAAACAAGTGCGGCACTCGGGTTCAAGCTCTGCTGGTTTCTTAAGTACCTAGCTGTGAGTGCACTGCCGGCGGCACTTGCTGATAGATTCCCCCCTTGTCGAGACTGGAGTGTCTTTTCCCTCTCAAGCAGTCGCTGCACTAAGCTGTCAATTGTGTGCTGATGTTGCAGTTCCATTAGGATGTCGACATAATTGTCATAATCCTTTGGTAAGGTAGAGAGGAGATGCGCCTTAAAGGTTTCATCACTTATAGCATTATTTGTTCCAGCTAATGTTTTCCGGTATCGCAGAAGTAAAGCCACATAGTTCTCAATTGTCTGTCCAGATTGAACACTGGACTGATTGAAGCTTCTCCGAACCTCGAGTTGACCTGCAGGAGAGTTGTTATTATCGAACTTCTCTTTTAACATATCCCACATCGCTCTTGCTCCTTCAACATCTTCTACATGTTCTTGAGTAATCATTGTACATGAGTTGTAGATGATAGCTAAGGCCTTCCCTTCACGCATAATCCAATCAGAACGGCGTTGGATTTGCTGAACTGGTGGTTCAGGTTCTTAACCAAGGGTAATTGCCAGAGCGTTCTCAGCACGGAGAAAGATCTGGATACTGCGGGCCCATTGACGATAGTTAAAGCTAGTGAGCTTTGGTGTATTGCCATACTTGGTTCGGTAGACACTATCGGTTTCGCTTTGAATCGGATCCGTGAATTTGTCAGACTGCATTGTGTCAGACTCAAGGATTTTCACAGCGCAAGTCCGGGCTCATAACCTGTTGAATTTTCTGTACGTATTCCACTACGATTGGGGAGAAACCCCCAATACTTATAGAAAGCAAATCCGCTACTGAAATGACTTCCGATATACGTAGTCTATTACATGATGCTCCATCACCATGATCCTGCCCTTACACAATGACTTGCCCATTATGGAAAGCGTATCCAACAGTAAGAGCACAAATACCATTTCCAACAAATCTTGTCAGAAATAATAGGCCATGAGTTGAACCAAGCGAGCGGTCCAAACAGACGAATTTCAGGGCGGAGGCGAATTCCACAGCGGCTACTCGGATGCGGAAGGTACAAGGACGAAAATGAGAAAGAGATGAAATGGCAAATGAGAAACGAGTTGAGACTTCAATTTCAATGATCGGTAGCCTTTTTCACGCTCAGTGCGCTCACCACACTAGTACAGTACCGCATTCCTCCCTCGCCAAACATCAACCGAACCCTAGGCTCCAAGCTCTTTCCTAATCTCGCGTGTGCGAGTGCAAAATTTGTATAGTTTTCCAGTGTCCCCGAAACCAAAATACCCAACACATAAAAGAAAACTTCGTGCAGAGCAAGCTAGAAAGAATATTTTGAAAAGACAAGCGATACCTGCCACCAATGACCACCGAGAGCTCCATGACAAAGCGGTTCTCCCCCCGTGGGCAACTCACAATATCTGACAAAATTCAGGACTTGTTTATCATAATCCCTGACCCGAATTCACCCTCCCTGCTCCTGTTGAAAAAACGGGCAATGCCCAAGATATATACCGGAGACAAGCGTGAACAAGAGATGCTTAAGAACTTCGTTCTATCTCAGAGGGTTAGGAATACCAATTATTTATACAGTGAGACAGCGACATGTATCGACAGCCGAGAATGAATCAAAGGAAACAATATAGAAGACAAGAGAAAGCGAATGAGAACAGAATTGCATATATGGTCGATTGATTGAGCGGCAACGTGAGGGAAAAGATAAATAGGGTAGGCGAAATTCGGAGAGTAGGGAACCGACAGTAAGGAAGAACAAGCGACTTTGTCACACTCTAAGATATAGAAAGGTTCCACCAACGTAGCAAATCCTACCACTACTCGAGTACTCGTGTCTCAGCGCTAAGTTTGTGAACCCTTTTAGGAATAGCCTCCCCGAACCCATAAAAAGTACAGTATCATACTTGCATTTTCATCGCGTATTCGGAATTGGGTATCATAGTCTTATACTATGACCAAATATGCATCGTAGTAGTTACTATTACTTACATCATTTATTCTCATACCAGGCCAAGCTTGTTCTCTTTTATTACCTTTTAGCTCACACCTGCTTGTGTCTCTGTGCCTATATTGGGCTCCCATTGTGGAAAAGTCATCACGAACCCATAAAAAGTTTGGTATTTATGCTCTTGGAAGATTGCAGTGAACAGTGCCAGTAGCCGGATAAGCCCATGTATGAGAATGAAGTCGCACTTTAAAATTTATCGCTGTACTTGAGAAAGGAAGCATCAATGCTCCCCTCCATACTGAATAAACACCTTCCCTCATCCTACTGTCACAATCGCTGTCACTATTTCATAATCATAATTATTTCCAATGCCATCAGGTACATTGTCCTCTTTTTATTAAACACATCAAATCTTTGATATTTCACATAATTCTGGCACACCTTCCGGCACTTTTATAGCAACCGGATTCCGAATACGCGATGAGAATACAAGTACTGTGTTAGCGGGGGCTATAGGCAACTAGTCATAATACTAGTAATCTGCTAGGGGCTTTCAAAGTTAAAAAAGTTGACAAAAAGTAGCTTACTGTGATGTTTCAGGTAAGCTTGGCCTACACACAAAAACAGTGAATTTACTCTAACTTTACCTTATTATACAATACATTATTCTTGGGTAGAGACGGAGGTCAAGAGGTCAGGAACGAGCCAAGATCACGGTTTAAGTTTTGGTAAAGAGAGAATACTTCAATGCAGATTAAGCACCGGAGTCTAATCATCAACCACCAACCACATCAGCAAAAACGGACCCTGCGTCTGATCCGTCGGTGTTGCGTCCTGACGCAAGCGACGCATCTCCTGCGTCCCGTGCGTCCTGTGCGTCCTGACTTGCGTTGCAACGCCCCGCCACATCCCACGCTTCCAGATGCTACCTGGCAACGTTCCTTGCATTCTGACGCAACCTGGCGCCCTCCCTACATCTGGACTACCCCAGACTCTTTCTCTCATCTCTTCTTTCTCCTGATGCGGCGATGGCTCCTCATCACCTCTTCTCCGCGTCCTGACCCACCCCTCATCCCCGCTCGTGTAATCACAACTAATTTGCTGCTTGCTCCGACGTCGCCTGGTGTCTGGGGCGGCAGCACCTTTTTTGGTCCCTCCCGGGTCTCACGTCTCACGCCTCGCTGGTCTGGCGAACTAATAATCTAGGTTTCAAGAAAGTCGCTTATATATCTTCTACTATATACAGTATCAATATGTAGGATTCTCACGCATAGCCGAATCCTGATTCTCACCCCTCGCCGAATCCTGATTCTCACGCATTACCGAATCCTGATTCTCACGCAACGCCGAATCCTGATTCTCACGCAACGCCGAATCCTGATTCTCACGCATCGCTGAATCCTGATTCTCACGCATCGCCGAATCCTGATTCTCACGCATCGCCGAATCCTGATTGTCACGCATCGCCGAATCCTGATTGTTTCATCCGGATTCCTGAATAAACCTCAAAAAATGTTCTCAAATCAATCCGGCTAGTTACAAGCCATGGCTGGTCCTCCTCCGGGATCAGGTGTGCCAGACCGAGAATTGTTCCTATATCAACTTTTGTAAACTCTCGCCTGTCTTCCCTCATCTGCACTGTAACCAAGGCATGCAGAACCCATGGACGCCCTGAGTTCACTGGGGTCAGCAACTGAACACCGGCGACTCGAGGCATAGTATCCTCGGATCTGGGGTCCCTGATCTTCAAGAGGGCTACTAGCTTTGCCGGGAGACGACCCCTGAGCGCACCATACATTTCTTCTGTACCCGGTTGTACACAAACCCAATCATTGCGGCTGCCCTGGTTTCTAAAGTGTAGAGTGCCCGTGGATCGTGCATCGTGGATCTCGTAAACATCGGCTTCTTGGAATGTAAGAACTGGGACTTGGAGTTGTGTTAGTAGTTCAATGGGCAGTGATCGAAGGGTCGCATGGTCTTCGAGGAGACCGTGGTCTATCGGCAGGTTATGCCTGCTATATCGTATCAATTCAGGATCTATAATCTCGAGTGAGATGCCAGAGATCCGGCTAAAATCAACGATATTGGACACGTCGCCCCGGCGTCCCTTCAAGATTCTCCTACAAATAACTGGCGGCGATACAGTACTGGTTGTTCTATCTAAATGCTTCAGGAGGTCGAGGGGGAGATCTGGGCAGCGATTTCTGAGTGATTGCAAGTTCAATAGTCTCATGCGGATTGCATGTTGATGACCGTAGCTATGGACGATCTGGGGGCAGCATGATTTTTATTTGACTGGCGCCATCCGTCCTTGATTTGCGTCTTGTGAGCTAGCTCTCCGATCTCCGTGGAATACATCGCAATATTGCCACACTGGCGTATATGGTCACAAAAGTGGCTTAGTAGATGCATCGTAATGAAGTTGAAATGTGATTCGCGGTGAATCATGTGCATACGTAGTTCATCCTGTTCGTCTCGATCTTCGTCGCCCATCCGGCGCCGTTAGGATGTGGCCACACGCTGACGCATTAGTACTCTCTGACGTCGAATCTCCTTTCGTTGCTTGTTGACCGTGGCTTGTGTGCGTTTTGTCACTCGGAACTCCAAGAAGATGTCCTTCATCCTATGGAACTGGTCCTGATACTCTTCCATATAGGCTATGGTGTCAGGTGTGTGGCTTCGGTATTGTGCCATGATATTGAAGTCAACGAGCGCCCTGACGCATCTGAGTGTAACAATCCTATTGTTAGGTAGTTAGGCAACAGGCAACGACAGTTGTTTCCTATAGTGAGCAAGGCTTCTTCTTTATAAAGGGCGTAGAGAAATACTATCTCTTGCGATAGTACGGAACTGGCTTGTTAGTCTGATCGATCCGTCGAAGGATACTATCTTGTCAGATAGTAAGATGAGTGGGTTGTTATGCTTGATAGAACTATCACAATAGTCCTATGTCTGATCGGCCCGTCGAGACTATCACAATAGTCTCCGGGTTCTTGAGGCGTAGGCTTGGTAGAGGGGAAGTATATAGAAAGAGAGTAAAGGTAATCGTATTGCAATATCTTAAGTATAGAAAAGTACTTAGATGGTTGCGTGAAGATCATATCTCTTGGTTGGAACCAAGCGCCTTATATAGGCATCTTCCCACAACCCCAACCCTGGTGACTCATCACCTCGGGCTACATAAACCTCTATGACTCATAGTGAGTCATAGCGCGAAATCCATCAATGACTCATGTGAGTCATCGCACAACATTCCGTTAACCAATCAAAACTCATAAACCAAGTCATGTGCTCAAACGAGTCACATGCGTGAAACCCATGACTCATAGTATGAGTCATGTGCGAAAATCATTACATCATATGACGTCACAATCGTGAGTCATGAAACAATCAACCAATCATAACATAACAATGACTCGCAAGTGCATAGTCATGTGAGAACTATGAGTCAAGTAACGTCATAGTGTAAAATCCAACATACCTTATGACTCATAAGTATGAGTCATGTGAAATCTGCCTTGCTTAGTCACGATTTGTGACACTGAGAGCACGTTTGAAAGGAATGGCAAGCGCACCTCCTGGCTGGCGAAGAGCCACGGCCAGAACTCCCAGAATACAACACCCCAGCTTCCTCATGTCTTTCCCTTGCCAATGCGTAACCTCGCGGTCGGCTTTTTTGGGGACTAAGAATCCTGGGTATGGCGGTAATGCCTTCCAAACCTAATCAAATGGCTGCAGTCGCCCTTGTTTCTTCAGAAAGGCTTCGATCCAGTCCATCATATGCTTAAATATCCCGAGATAAATGGTATGGAGTATGTCTGGTTTGTACAGATCAGACCCCTAAACCTGGTCGAGTCCCTGGAATATATTTTGGCCGATACCAAGATTCATAACGTGGTCGTGGTCGGTCTCCGAGCCTGAGGTTTGATTTTCAGGTTTGTAGCCTTGGTACCTTGAATAATCTCGGGCTCGATAGCTTCTGGTATTGGTTCCTAATTTGTTGGTCAGCACCTCGCATTTAGGACAGGTATTTGTTTTCAAACCGTGAAGTGCCACGTTTTCCATATGGTCCGCGATACACGCAGACGGAATTGGGAAGCAAAGTGGAACCTTGCCGTCGGTACAGTCAAGGGGATGCCAACATGCGCCACATCCTGAAGGGGTGCAAAGATGAGTTCGAATACATCTTGTAGGGTGTCAGCGTTGATTTTTCTCTGGCGTCGGTCGGCTTTAGAGGACTTGGAGAGTTTGGGTACAACCGGGAATAACGCAAGAAGAAGAACAGGCATTGATCCTAAGCTGTTGGGCCGAGCCGACAGAAGATTTCCGATCGTAATATAGACAGGCCACGCTTTCTTGTCGCCTGAAAGGTTTGTGCGGTTGGTCTGATCTGACATCCCAATTATTTGAACAACGGTAGCACATGGCGAAAGCGTCTCCAATGATCAGTCAGCTAAGGTCTTCCAAACAAGGGTGGGACTGAGATGCTCTACCTGCAGGTCCCACCACCAATCCGCCGTATGCATTTCAGCATATATTCTCTGCCCGGAAGGGTCATATTCATGCCGTGGCGCGTAGACCAAGTCATCTCGGTATGCGATCTGACAAAGGAGATATCTGACACAACCTAGGACGTCGCGGTAGAAAAATGGCAAAGTGCTCTGGCCATCCTCAACCTGCCCTTCGAACCATTGCAGATATTGGCTGTAGGAATCCAGGAACCTGAGTTGGTTCTCCAGCATGTGCATAGAGCTATACCCGACTGCTTCAGCATTTCCTAGGCCACTCGAGAAGTAATTGTTGATTCGGGTTTTGGATACTTTTGCGTCAATGAACCAGGATGCCAGTTTGAAACCTTCTGCGCAATTGAATGGTGCCCATGGGTCCACACACAGGTTGCTGTGTTCGTACTCAAATCCGGCAACGTCTCCGATTACTTCTCCGGCGCCTTCAAAAGGATTCTTTTTCTCGGCACAGGCTGAGGTAGTATCGAAGACTTCAGCATCAGACTCGGATGCAATGTCGGGACAAAATGCATCTGGTTCCAATCCAGCAGGGCCCGGATCGGATTCATAGTCGGAATCCTGGGCCTCACTCGCGTCGCCGTTGAGCAATCTGCCTATCTTGATATTGTTATATTGTACGGTGAACGCGAGGACAATGTCCAGACTCGCGTGCGCAGTTCACAGGTGCTTCACATATGCACCAGACCTGCCGTATTATCGGCGGCAGAACGGACATTTGCTAGGCATGGTTGGACTTTGGTCAGTCGATCGCGGGGCTCAGAGTCCGTGTATATTCGACGATGAGGGTATGATATGTCAAGTCTTGACCAGAGCGCCTGTGGATCCCATGTAGGGCCAAGGGATGGCATATTCATGATCTAGTTGTGGATAGAGTTTAGTGTAGGTGTCACCAGGGATCAGCTATCGCGTCTTTCAACATGTGAGACGGCAAAGATTATATGTTCCTGCCCCTATCCGTTTATCAGGTTTCATTTATTCAAGTTCAATCAAACTACAGTAGAGTCCTGTAATAGAGCGTCAGATTTGGGTTTGCTTTTCAAACTACCTAGAGGCTCTGGGAGTTTTATATATTAAGTGATTCGATCACGAGACTAGAGGGACTGCATACCAAGATTCATCTCACACGCAGAACCTCCTCTGAGTCAACAGCCACCATCATCACATCACGCGTATCCCTAAATACTGCGATCTATATACATAAGGAATCCAGCGATATGGCGCAGAATAACAACATTGTAGTGTAAGCCCTCTTGCCGGCCGGAGGTGCGCAGCAGCCGCCGCCGGGCCAGACCTATCATCTTCCGCCTTTTACTCTCGTTGGAGAGTATTCTCAACCACGCCCCGATCGTCAATCAATTAGCCCTCATGAGTTGGCTATGGGCGTCCCCCATCACCCCATAAACAAGCCCCCCCCTGAATACCTGTCGTGGCGGGATGCTGTGAAAGATCAGATGTTAGCGAGGAGCTATATTTCACATAGTTGCCACTGCCCAGATGCCGAATTCCAGCAAATCGTGGAAGGCATGAGGAGATTGAAACCTGCCTGTGATGAACTCGCCACTGCGTCAGCAGCGAATACCATGGCTAGTACATCACCAAAAAAACCTTTTTCAACGGACGTATCGAGCCCGCGTCCGGACGAAGCCAGTCCGCTCTTTGCCTCCGGTCCTTCTGGATCTCCTGAGCCCTCTTTGCCTTTCATCTCTTGCGTCTGGTGCGCCCGGACGCTCCACTTTCCCTCCAAAGCGTCCGACGCCCTCCTTGCGACCCCACCCCCTCCCAGCGCCTTCCAGTTGTATCCGCCCCCTTATCTTCTCATCTACAGGCCTCCTGCCTACTCTTACCATCTGCGCGCATCCGGCGGCCCTCCCAGATTCCCTCTCACCTCTAGCGACCTAGATCTGTCCGCTCCCGTCCGCTGACATCCTACGTTGCGCTTTTTTTAGCCCGCGCCCTACTGTCACTTCCATAATTCCCTAACTGTTCACAAGACGCCCTGCGCGGCCGCCATGGAGACCCCCTACTTTGGTTGGCTTCGCCACAGGAGAGAATAAATTGGTATTATTAATCATCCGCAGAACTCACGTGGGAGAGTTGAAGCCGGACACTGGCTAAGGGAATATCTCCCTTAAGTCGCCGGCTTCAACTCGGCCGCCTACTCAATTCAACCTATTTAAAATATTCCCTTAAACGCCCGCAGATCGTATATTACTCCCGCGGCCGAGTTGAAGCCGGACA
>Ga0307513_10002257_pt1 | contig 26916 bp, 22 predicted proteins | sample 15_EM_MG_FD_202174 | JGI IMG/M metagenome (GOLD analysis project Ga0307513, IMG submission 202174) | Populus trichocarpa ectomycorrhiza microbial communities from riparian zone in the Pacific Northwest, United States - 15_EM | ecosystem: Host-associated > Plants > Roots > Unclassified | place...
ATTCATGATTATAACTTATGTTAACAACAAATCAAGTTCCTTTCATAGCTCAGGTGTCAGTTATACCATACAGTATGGGCTATGAAAGTGCCAAGTATTTGTTGTACCAAGTGTTATACAACATAAATCTAGATTAACCATTTAACAAGCAAAGTATTAAAAATGAACAAAATAACAAATATAAAGCATGTTAGTATCCAACATTAAGGTCCATGTTAAGTTTATATTATACTTATTCTTACACCATTAGTGTACCCTTTTCACCTTGACATGATAAACTTAGCTAAACATAATGAAAGAGAGAAACATAAATAAACAAGGAAAGGAAATGAAAAGCATAAGTAAGAGATTAATATAAGCAAAACTTAAGCATTACAAAATATAAAGAGAGAGCAAGAGCATGATCTTGATCTCAAAACCAAGATGCCTAAATACATGGCAAATGCCTCCTTTTATAGGCTAAAATTCAGAACTATTGATTTGTTGACTAATTGATGAATGGGTGGCCACATCTTGACTTAGTGACAATTCTTATCTTCTTGTCTGCCACAAACGTCATTGATAACGTCATAATTTGAACAGACTTCAATCATGAAAGTTCTAGGCAATTGTCTCATATTTCCAGGGTAAAAATTTGAGATCATTTGGACTTCTAGAACTCGAGATATGGGCTGAACACTGAACAGTGTCTGGGCTGGAGGACAGATTCGGACTTCTTCGTTGTTGCTACAATTTGGACTTGCAAACGGCCTTGTTAAATCTTGGGCTCCTCATGAAAGTTGTAGGCCTATGTCTCACCTTTTCATCCATATAAATTAGACCTAAATCCAAAGTCTACAGCTCCAGATATGACCTGATTACCGAACAATGTTCCAGTTTGGACTACACCAACATCTCTTTTGTAAGTTTGGCCATCTCTTTGTCCTTTCAATTTCAGTACTTCAACTCATCAATCAATTCTTTCATTTATGTGATAGGCCTGCATTTAAGATGAATATTTACCATAAATTGAAGGTATCTTATATTATTAGATATGTTATTATAAAACATGCTTTAGTTAAGAAGTTATTGATACTTCAAGTGCAAAATGATGATATAAAACCTTGATAAAAATGCACTTTTAAGTACTAATCACTATGCTTCATCAACTTCAGAAATTCATTAGACTCATCTTCACTTATAGGTTTGTTCACTTCCATACCTTTAAAAGCATCAACTATTTCTTTCCCTTTAGCTTTCCTCTGCCTCTCTAATTCTTCTGGTGTAAAACAACGACCACTTCAAGTTAAACCGCCGATTTCAATATGGAAGATAGGAGTAGGATTCTTAATGTTGAAAGAATACCCATAATTATAAGGTATTGTGCCATAACTTCCACTATTTGTGCATACAGGCTTGGTCAGGATTAGTTTTGGTGGACCACCCACAGTTGGTTGGAGTCTACAAACCTCCACTTTTTTCTCCTAACGGCCTATCATCCCAACTTCACTACTCTCTTCTTCACTCTCTATCCTTATCATGCTGAAAGTCAGCATCCTTTTCACTTCCTGGTGAAATTCTTGACAATCATCAATGTGATGTCCCACCTCGCCATGAAACTTACAGTAATTATTTCCATTCATCACTGGTTCAAACTCAGGTAAATATCCAGACTATACCAGCATACCATACAGTCTTTCCATGGAAACCTTCAAAACTCTTTCCTTCTTACCCTATACTCCTACAACATTTACCCCTCCACTGCTTGCAGCATAATTGGGTAAAGGGTTGGAATTCACATTCGGTGCATCATCAAAAGTTATCCATCCAGCTTTTATCAATTGCCGAAGCTTGTTTTTAAATGCATTACAACTTTCAATGTTATGCCCAGCAATGCCAGGATGATACTCACATGTCAGATCTAGCTTATACCAATTTGGATATAAAGGTTGCAGTGGGGTTAAGGGAACAGGGGCCACTTGCCCAATACTCAACAACTTTGAATACATTTCTCCCAAGGGAAGTGGTAATGGTGGCAATCGTTCTTGGGTTCTTTGAAAATTCCTTCTTGGAGGATTAACAATCTGGTTACTTTGTTGGTCATTTGGTTGGTAGGGAAATGTTTAGTGAAGTTTACACTTGCAACTTGTTGGGTAGGTTTTTTGAAGTTATAATGATGGTAATTTTTTTTCTTACCCTTATACACTCCTTCTAAGTTGTTCACCTCGGAATACTTCTTTTTCCCAGTAAAGTCTTTCTTCTCAGTAGGCTCTAACATTCTCCCCATTCTTATTGCTTGTTCTATCCTCTCAGCGATATTTACAACATCATAGAAATGTTGAGCTGAACTACCCACTAGGTGTTCAAAGTAAGGAGATTTAAAAGTGTTGGAAAATAGAGTGACCATTTCTTTTTCTAACAAAGAGGGTTGCACATGAGATGCTTTTTCACGCCATCTCAAAGCGTATTCTCTTACAGTCTCTTTGTTGCCCTTCTCCATGACTAACAAGCTTGACCTGTCCGGGGCTACCTCCATGTTGAATTTATACTGCTCCACAAAAGCTTTTACCAAATCTTTCTACCAAATCTTTCCACTTTCTGATCTTTGTATTATCTAGCCTTGTATACCTACCAGCTTAGTGCCGATCCAGAAAGACTGTCTTGAAAGAAATGGATGAGAAGTTTCTCATCATTCACTACTTCTGCCATCTTATTGCAGTAAGATTTAAGATGAGTGACTGGGCATTCAGTTCCAGTATACTTGATGAATTCTAGTACCCTAAATTCTTTGGGTACAGCTACATTTGGAACTAAACACATTTCTGTAGCATGAACAGGATCATATAAGTCTGCCCCTTCGACTGCCCTTAATCTTTCTTCCAGAGCGGTCAATTTATCATAATCAACATGTTTAGAGAATTTCATCCTATGTGGGTCATCGGTTGTCAAGTTTACAGTAATCGACACTTGTGTTGGTGGAACATGGGTAGTGAATTGTTGTTCAAATGAAGAGGGGTTTGCCCCTAAATTTTGAGACGTGAATACAAAAGGAGCTGCTGGTATAGATACAGATGGAGTTGCAATTGCCGACTGAGTAGAGGTATCCTCCCCAGACTTGGATACTAGGGTATGCTCGAGTAGACTTGTAAGTCATGTAATATCGTTTTTCATGCTCTTTAACTCCCTTTGATATTGAGCCTCTAGATGTGCTCTTTCTTCGTTCTCCACTATCTTCCTTCATAGTCGAGTGTAATGAATTTTATGGTCTTTTGGGGGACCTATATTTCAACCTGAATGAATGCAAGTAAAATGAATGAAATGCACAAATGGATGCAAAATGCCATATGTTTTATGCATGCTTGTTATTTGTTTCAAGGTTTCCTATAACTTATGACGAGGAACATACCAGATCAGATTCTCTTAAGAAAGTTCTCACTGAGGACTCCAAACCTACAGGAACTTGAACCGATTTAGGGGAGAAATTTGATGCCATAAATCAGAAGCATTTCTCATGATGAAAAGATGATGAAATTATCTTTCATTAATTTACAATATTAAAATCACAACAAGTCAATCTTTCCAAAGCCTTGGACCGTCATATGCTGAGATCTCATTAATTCCATCTCTGATCAACCCAAAAAACCGATGGAATTCATTTCTAGTCATTGGCTCGCCATCTGCTATTTGTTGGGCTATGCCTCTTAATCCTAAAGCATAATTTTTGGCATCATCTGCTTGTACATGATAGCGCATAGCTTCAGAAGCCCAACATTCTGCTTCTTTTTCTGCATTTTCTTTTTCTGATGATAAGGTTTGCTCAATAGAAAGCAAATGGTCCACCTGCTCATCTAAATTGGCAATGATTGTATCTTGATTTTGACATTGTTCCTGAAGTGATTTATTTGTCTCTTCCAACTTTAATACCATTTCCTCCGCTTTTGATGCTCTTCTAACCCATCTTTTCTTGCTGACATCTTGCTTCCTCTTATCTTCTGCCAAAAGTACATATTTTTCTTGTAATTGCTGGAACTCAAGTTGTTGATGTTGTAGCTGAGCTGACAAGTCATCCTTTTCCTGTTTTATTATATTAGATTCTAACTTTCTAACTTTCTTTTTTTAGCCCCTAACTCTTCCACTTCAGCATTCAAACTTAGGTTGTAAGATTCTTGTTGGGCGCGGACTTCTTCGTGTATGTCTTCAGCAGACTGAATCAAAGACCTGGGTGGCCCTTCAAAAGGAGGAACTTTGTACCCTTTCCCTCTCTTCCTTTGCCATATTGGATATCCTTTAGTTGTTTTTCCTTCTACTCTCTTAGCAGAAGTAACCCTACCAGGATGTTTCCATACCTTCTTTACTGACTCCAATAATTTCTTTGAGGTCTTAAAATCTTCATAAAATGTTGCCAGTTCGGTAATCCTTGGAATAAACTGCTCAAATCCAAACTGTCATAAAACCATGTTAGGACAATAACTAATACAGCAGCGGGCTCCTATCAACGGGACCCATAGGTACTCACCACAATATGCCAAATAAGATTTGAAGTAAGAGTATCGACTTCTCCAATGAAATTGAGATTTACTTAGACTTAGAAACATTGATTCCCATGTGGTTCTTCCTACTTCATGCAAATGTTTTTCAGCAAAATTCTCCAGCTTAGAATAAAGATGCCATGGGGTACCAACCAAACCTGAAATCTTCCCCTTCATATGACTCATGGTCCAGACAAACAACAGCTGCAAGCAACATCTTAAACGACCCCTTCCGGCTTTTCTACAATAATTCAAGGATGAGAAAGTTTCTGCCAATATTGCTGTAGCAGGGTTAATTTTAAGGGTCACCACATTTTTAAATACATTGACAGCCTCAAAATTGATCATTTCTTCAGTAGATGGGAAAAGAACCAAACCATATATGCCTAAGGCCAAAATTCTCAATTGAATTTCATTGCTTTCATCATGTAATCTCCTCTTGAATATGGCTTCTAGTTCATTCCAAAACCAACCCTGGCTATTTCCTTGTTTAGTTGCATGTGATTTTGCTCGTTGACAGTCTATCTGGGTAATCCAAGAAAATTAGAAAGTGCATGCTCTATAGGTGTGTAAAAGTACACCTTTTCTGACTTGGGACCATTTAGCAGGGATTCATACTCCTCCATAGTAGGAGTCATATCCACAGTATCAAAAGTGAAGCACCGATATTCTAGGTCCCAGAACCCTATCATGGCTTGAAAACAAGCATGCTGGACCCTAATTTTCAGTAAATGTGATAGATCCCCATATTGTTTCTGAAAATTGATTTGATCATGAGAGGATAACTTTTCCCAGCAATCTAGCAATTGTCCTGTACCAAGTGGTCTGTCATCTAATTTAACATGCTCTGGCAAGTAACTGAGACTCAAATTCTGATGGCAAACAATCCCTTTCATCATGTTGGTTCAATTCTGATCTGGTAAAAAATTCCTCAATAGTAATGGGTTTTTCCATCTCACACTTCCTATAAGGATCAGTGGAGATTTAATGAGAATATGAAATGTATATGAACATGTATGTTAATGCATTAACATTTGTTTGTGTCCTAAAAGGTATATCCTAATTGATAGGATCTAGCTCATAAGATTTGGCTCAGTTTAGTCTAATCTTAAAGATATTTTTTGGTTTTTAGATTGCCCGAATTACCCATGGAGTAATCGACCTCTTAACCTTAAACAACATGAGTATGAGAGAAAGACTCTATAATACTAGTTGCATAGGGTGAGTTACAATCTAAGTGAAAGTCCAAATGAGCATCAGTGGACATAAGTCACACTTGCCACTTGAATCTTTCTTTTCTAATCTTAAAAAGGACGAGCTCGGGTCCAGAGCTTTTATGGGTTCACCATGAAGTGTGTGAATACACAAATAAATAAGCATGCATGCATGTGGCAATCTGGAAAATTGAAAAGAATTACAGTAGATATTACATACAATAAATAATGCAAAAAAATAAATGCCCAAAAAATAAATAGCAATAAGAAAGAACAAATGAAAAGCAAACACAAGCAGTTGGCTCAACCCTAATTCCCCAGCGGAGTCGCCATTTTGTCGATACACGACGTCGGGCGATGGCTCCACTTTTTGTTTATTTAACAAAAACGTTTTTTTCTCGATTAGGGGAAGTGAAGATTTTATTGGAGTCGCCATCTAGTAATTTGAGGGAACTAGAAATCCCAAATTAGACACTGGTCCCAAAGATTCAGGTACGGGGTTAGTTATGATTAAGGGAAGGTAAACACCACCCTTAAAACATCCTTTCAAGAGAAAGGTTACCCTTACTTGTGTGTTTTTTATTTGATTCAAATGCTATTATATTTTGAGCTTATTTGTAATTTTTTTTATAAAAAAAATGGTTAACGTCGGTTCCTACAAATAGGAGACACGTTAAAAATGACATCAGTCCCTAAAACTATGAGACTCGTCTAAAATATTGACGTTTGTCCCTAAAAAGGAGAGTTACATCTGAGTTACCAAAAGAAATAATAATGGACATAATCCATATTTGGTATTTAAACTTTTGACATCGGTCCTTTTTCTGTAAAATAAAGAGACGTGTCGACAAACAATATTCATAGGAGATACGTCAAAAATGACATCAGTCCCTAAAAAATATGAGACTCGTCTAAAATATTGACGTTTGTCCTTAAAAAGGAGAGTTACGTCTGGGTTACCAAAAGAAATAATGGACTTAATACATATTTGGTATTTAAATTTTTGACATCGGTCCTTTTCTAAAAAAAAGAGACGTGTCGACAAACAATATTCATTTATATAAAAAAAATTATTTTGATATCGTTGAGAAATGGGTATTACCATACTTGAGAATTGGGCTTTGGACCCATGAACGATGACATGATAAGATGGGTGTTGGACCTGCGTCGTTATTCCTTTTATATTTATTTTTGGTTTTTTTTGTTTTACAACATACAAGAAAATTTACAAATACTTATATATAAAAATATTCAAAATACCATTAGGAACCCCAAAAATTTATCTGAGTGCCACTGTATAGGTAAAAGACTGAAATACCCTTGAATTTCTCAGAAAATTACGAAAATACCCCTGGTGGCGCGTGTGGCTCACGCGCGGTTACTGTTGGAGGTGGTGAAATTTTCCGGCGAGATTTCCGACCAACAAATGGTTGACTCTAGTAGATCTAAGGGAGAGGATTCTGATGACGATGGTTTAGACGGCCGTTGATGGCTGATGAAGGAGAATCGTCGGTTTGAAGCTCCAGGTGGCTGACGAAAATCGTGGCCTTTTTCCGGCCAGATAGGGAGGACAAAACACTGAAAACGGCCGGGGTTTTGCTTTATAGGAGGCTATCAACCTTTCTGTGGTGGTTCGGAGGCTTCACGCGGCCGGAAATGGGAGATCCGATGAGAGAGAGAGAATCGTCGGCGAGAGGAGAGAGAGACTCCGAGATTTTGCTACGGTGTGAACGCGAGCATGGTACACCGGTGCAGCTGAAGGTTGTGAACCGTTGGATCGCGGATGAACGGATCCTTCGGCTGTGATTGGCTTGATCTGGAAGTTGATCGGACGGTCCGGATGGGCTGAGCTTTGATCTGGTATGGCGCAGTACACCGAGAGCTTGGTACACCGGGTGACGTGGCACAACAGGATCAAAGGGCCGTTTGTTTTAAGGGCTGAGATGGATTTAGGTTTTAATCTAGTGTGGTAAGCCCTATTGTATCCTTTAAAATCAAAGGTCCAGAACTAAATACTATTAGATCTAATGGTTGGGATATTTTTGGGATTTTTAAATTTTTTTTTAAAAAAATCAATATCTTACTAGTGTGAAGGAATAGCAAAAAAAAAACTTAATAGTAATCACAAATCTCTTTCTTTCTTTTTTTCTTTCTTTCTCCTCTTCTCCCCTTTTTTTTTCTGGCGAATTGTCACTGGCTATTTATAGCCACTGATGAGGGACATCAAGATCTGATGCAGTTGGCACCAATCTGCTTTAAAGAAAAATTTCATTGCCACAACTACTCCGCCTACCATCGGCATAACTGCCCCACCAACTATGACAAATTTCTACATTATTGATTTTGTTTTATTACATATAATAATAAATATTTATATGGATAAAACTAAAAACTCAAATCAGTATTAGAAAAAGCCCATTTCAACCGCTAAAAATCAATTTAAATTACCGAAAATTATATTGAAATACTAAAAAAAAACTTTCTATGGGTATCAACCTAGGGGACCGAGTTTTGACAAAAAATAACAGTTTTGACCCAAAATGACCTGAAATTCATTTTTTATTCCAGTCGGCATGGTTGGACCCGTATTGACCCGGTGGACTCGGTTTTGACCGAAAATGATGGTTTTGACCAAAATGGCCTGAAAACTCATTTTTTATCCTGGTCGACATGGTTTGACCCGTATTGACCTAGTGGGCTCGGTTTTGATCGAAACGGCTTGAAAACTCATTTTTTACAGTGGTCGACATGGTTTGACCCCTATTGACCTGGTGGGCTAGGTTTTGACCAAAATGACGGTTTTTACCCGAAACGACTTGAAAACTCATTTTTTACCCTGGTCGACATGGTTTGACCCGTATTGACCCGATGGAATCGGTTTTTATGGAAAGATGCGGTTGACCCGAGAAAAATATATTTTTGAATTTTAAAATTTTTTCTTAATTAATTTTTTTTGGATTTTTATGAATAATAATAGAAATAAAACAACATTCAAGAAAATCTTGGTGAATCCAAAATTGGGTTACAACACTTGATAAGAAAAGATTAAGAGATTTCAGGAAAAAAAAGCCAATTAGGTGTTCGATCAAAGGTTTGGAGTGAAAAGAAAAACTTAAAAAGATCCCCTATCTCAACTTCTAAAAGCAAAGATCTTTGATAACATAACATATGCTAGATGAATATAAAAAGAAGATGAAAGGGCATAAAGGAGTAAGAGTGATCCTAATCCCATAAAAATCCTCAAACACCATATATAAACTCCTTTTATTTGGTAGCCATTAAACTCAACCTTCATTATGTGCCTTGAAAAGTCCATTCTAATCAATCAAGTAGGAAAGACTGAAAAATAACGTTTTCAAAATGTATGAACCATTTATGAGAATCGAGATGAACTGAAAAAGTATTCGTCTTTGTTCACGTTGAGAAAATCCAAACACAAGACTTCAAACAAGTATTTTATCTTTTTCTGAACCCAAAGCAAAATAGGCCATCTCCTAAACCAATCACCATGATGAAATATCTTTCTTCAAAAACAAATACAAATAATAAGATTTGCATGAAAGTTGTTACTTGACATGTCATTGAGAAATCTTAGGTTTTCAAAAAGACAAAGTAAATCTTGCAAAATCTTTGTTAGGGAAAGCACCCTAAAATAAAAACCAAAGTGAGTGTCACGAGTATTTGAAAACAAAAGGCATACAACAAACAACATTGTCATAAGACAAAGAGTTTGAATTCATATGATAGCATTTGTTAAGGCCTAAGTACTCACAAAAAAAGAAGACTGCAAAGGTAGCTCGACACTCAAGATTTGAAAGTAACTCACACGGATTTGCTTGAGAAAACTGGGAAGGTGAGCTGGCAAGGGAGACCACCTTATAAAGCACAATCTTCAGTAATAATAAAAAAAAGATTATGAAGAAAAGGGGGGGCTATATTTCGTAAGGCATGCATTGCATATGGTTTAACCTTAACTTTGAAATAGTGTTGGCGCAAGATTCGTCAAAGGTGGTGAAATATGCATGGTGAATAGAAGCCGAGAAATGAAAAAGACATCACATCCATAGGGTGTGGATAACTAAGGCTATAAGACAAGGCACTTGTTTGAAAAGTTTACCCTTGAAGGGTATTTGGTTTTAGAAAAGTTTTCGAAGGATTCGATGTAGATCCTAATATTTAGAATTTGAAAAAGGGCAAGTCACCATAAAAATAGACAATTTTTAAGTATCAAAATGGATAGATTGCTCATAAAAATAGACCAATTTCAGGGATGCATGAAGACTTGCTAAAATTCTTTTTGGAGTTGAATATGGCCAGGTCACTCGTGAAAATAGGCCAATTTTTCAATTTCAAAAATTGGCAGGTCGCTCGTGAATATAGACCAATTTCAAGGAAACATGGAGGCTTGCTGAAATTCTTTTTGGAATTTGAAAAATGGTAGGTTGCCCGTGAAAATAAATTAAATTTTTTATTTAAAAATGGGCAGGTCGCCTATGAAAATAGATAAATTTCAGGGAAGCATGAAGGCTTACTGAAATTCTTTTTGGTATTTGAAAAAGAAAGGTCACCCGTGAAAATAGGCTAATTTTTTAATTTCAAAATGGGCAGGTCGCCTGTGAAAATAGACCAATTTTCAGGGGAGCATTGAGTCTTGCTGAAATTCTTTCTGGAGTTGAAAAAAAGCAGGTCGCCAATGAAAATAGGCCAATTTTTAAATTTCAAAATGAGTAGGTTTCCTGTGAAAATAGACCAATTTCAGAGAAGTATGGAAGCTTGCTGAAATTCTTTTTAGAAGAAGAAGGGCAAGTCACCCGTGAAAATAAATAATTTTTTTGAATTTTAAAATTGGCAAGTTACCCGTAAAAATAGACTAATTTCAAGGTAGCATGAAGTCTTATTGAGAAACATTTTTTAATTTCAAAAAGGCAGGTCACTCATGAAAATAGATTATTTTTTGAATTTTTTCAAGGGGTGGGTCACCCATGATAATAGGAGCATTTTCTTAAAACAAAAGGCATGTCATCCATGAAAATAGACCAATTTTTTGAATTTATTTAAAAGGAGCAGGTCACCCATGATAATTAGACCATTTTCTTTAAAAAACAAAGTCTTTGGAATTCCAAGATGGTTGGATCATCCATCAAGTCTGATAAACACTTTTTCCTTACAAGCTCATCATGCAAAATCTTGATGAGATTTTGTTTCGCAAGCATTGTATACATATGTTGTTACCCACTTTTGGCCCCACAGAAAATCAAGAAAAGAAAAAAGAAAAAAATAGAAAAAGAAAATCCAAAATACAAGAGGATATACATAAAGAAATATTATAAGATTGCCCAAGTTGGTGGTCAAAGACCAAAATAACAAGTGAAAAAGTTGGAGGACCAACATGTATAAGATTGACAAAATTGACAACCCAATTTTGATTGACAAATGGCCTATTTGGTGAAAATATTTTAATTGAGGGTAAAGAAATACAAATTTGGATAGGTAAGAAATCAATGAGAATTTTGGAATGTTTAATTAATTTTATTGGGTACTTAATTGCAAGAAAAATTTATTTTTGAAGTCAATTTAATCTTTAACTAGAAGAAATTAAAGTCTGGAGGTCGATTTGCAATTTTAAAGAGTTAATTTGGTGAAATCCGTGGCTTATTTGCATAAATATTGAAGTTTTATAGGCAATTGGGGGACTTCATTGAAGAAATCTAAAACCAAGGACCAAACTGAAAAGGTGAGGGAATACAGGGGTTGAAATTGATCAAATCAGGGGCCAAATTGAAGAAATTCAAGGTTTGTTGATCAATTGGGAGTCAAAATGAACAATTTATTAACTAAGAACTAAAATGAAATAGACGGTCAACTTTGGGGCTGCCAATTGAGTTTGGCAAAGGTGAAATTTTATGAAATTATGAGTTTATAAGGCAATTACAAGTATAATTAAAAACCCTAATTTGTAGGGTTTAGCCTAAACGACAAGTTGTTTAGCCATTGTGTATCTTTTTCTATTGTAGTTTTGGTTGCTTGAGTAGTCAGCTTTAGGAGAATAAATTTGGGCTCCATTAAGTAGCATCACTGTATTGGCAGATTCTAGGCTGATCATGTAGGCACTTTCAAAAGAATGGATGTGAAGCTACAAGCCTGCATATCGAGCAAGGTTGGATTCAAACAAAAGGTGTGCACCCTCTCTACCAACTTCAGGTGGTCTTCAACGATAGTGAGATTAGAGTTTCTCCAACGAAGCCTAAAAAATGGGTAACTTAGTCATCGATGGTTGTGATACCGATTTCATAAAACCACTAATCATTTTCTTGTGTTCACACTTCAAGCCTTCTCAGTTGGCTCTTATCAAAGGTTGACAACATTTCTCTTAAGATCAAATAGCCAGAAACAAGCTTCTTGGTCTTTAAGTTTTGGAAAACAAACAAAATCTCCAAAACAAGTTTGTTACAAAACCACCATTGGAATACCAACATAGGTATAGAGCTTACAATAGTAAAAATACCCAAAACTCTCACATTTTGATTAGAGGGCCAAACTTTGATGAAGGAGGATCAATCTTTGATTGAATCCTTGCTTGAAACCCTATAAATACCCCTAGAAAATCAAGACAGAAGGGCAGCAAGGAAGAGAAAAAAAAGATAGAGGAAGAAAGGATACTGGAATTCCAAGTGTGAATGTTTAAGAGCCTAACACAAAGATTTCCTCAACTTGGAGAGAAATTAGCAAGCTTAGGAAAGTAAAGGTAGCAACCATTGTTAAAGCTTGGAAGGTATAAAAAACTCTTCTAATCTAGCAGGTAATGTCCATAAGACATAACTCTAGCTCTTCATGGCATGTTCCAATGGTGTTTTGAATTTGTTTTTGGTGATACATTGTATTGATCTTGTATTTTTTATTAATGCATGGAATGTTGTTTTTTCTTTGCCTAATTTTGATATGAGTTGTTTGTTAGTATTTACTAGATGTTTAGGAAATGTTTTGATGTTTATTTTTCTGAAATAAAATGGTTTTTGTATTCTGCCAAATATAGCAATATGTGTTTGATGTTGTTTTTTGTTTATTAGTGTTTTTGCTTGGTTCCTGAGCTTGATTTGGGTCCCAAGTTGTTTAAAGAGTTACTTTTAAATTAAAATTTGATGTTGTTATTGGCTGCCATTGGGGCTGCAATTATGAAGGTGTAATCTAAGACATGATTTTGATGATTTGATGTTTTGATGTCTTTTTATTATTTCTTTTGATTTAACTATGTTTAGTATTGGTAATGTGGTTTGTGAGGACCAAAATCAGTGTATTTAAAGTCCTAGAAGGCCTTTTTCGAGGTTTAACAGAGTGTTAGGTTTTTATGGGTAGTTAGGCAGTGTTTTTCGTGTTCTTGGGAAGAACACTGCTTTAGCTTTATGATTTGTACTAGTTTTGTTCCATTTCTTTACATTAAATACTTTGTGATATTTGACTAGTTAATAATCCAGGTATATTGGCATCAATAACAAGCTTTTAATGGGTTTAAATCCTAGGGTTTCAGTTTAGAACTGAAACCCATTTGTACTAAATTGTGATGTTTTTTTGATAATCGAAGTAAATGGATGATATATTATTGATCCTTGCATGATTCACAATATGTATGTGGCCTTGTTTTGATTGTATCTGGTCAGGTTACAGAGTCATGTGGTTGGAATTGGTATGAATGTTCTTCATATTCTTTATTTTCTTAATATATTTTTCTGCGTCTAATCTGTTTTTGGTCAAAACAATTTGAGTTTTTCTATTTTTAAAGTTTGATTCATTTAAGTTTTGATTTCATTTTTTATTTAGGTTTTTGGTCGAACCAAGTTCTTGGTTAAGTTTATGGTTGGACCAAAGATTTCAGGTCAACCCGGTCGGGTCAAAATTAGGTCAAAGGTTAAGACCCTACTTACCTGGCAATGTTTTTGCTAAAGGTTTTGTTTGGCTTAAAGGTGTGTTTGGCAAACACCCCCTAAGCCTATTTTAACAATTTTGGTTTTAGGGAAAAATGAGTTTTTTCCAAACATTGCCTTAAAAAAAAGATTTTTGCTTGTTGCATATGACCTAATCCTTACAAAAAATTACATTTTATTTATTTAAAAAATAGAAAAAAATGTTTTAGCATTGTTTTAGATTTTTTTTTTTTGTATTTCTTTGCATTTTTGTGTAATTTACAACAAATTTGTAAAATTCCTTAAGGATTTGGTCAATATTTCAATAACACTAAGTTTTTTTTTTCTTTCTCTAAAAATTAATGGTCAACATTCTGATATAAATGTTGGATCTACAAGTAGGTTGATATTTAAATATTAGGAGTTAACTATGAAATTCTCATAATGTTTTATAATATTCACCCATTTTAAATGGGTGTATTTTTCATCACAATTTACTAGTGATGAGAAACACTTTCGCTTTCCAAGATAGGTGAACCATGTCAAGACACCTATATGGATTCTTCCTATAAAGATTTATCTAGGCATATGAGTTGTGGGAAACATTTTTGCCTTCGAGATGCTAGTTTTGTTCACGAGCATAAATCTTTGTTTTGAGCCATAGACAAACCATCGACTAGGAATCCATCAACACTTTTAAACCACATCCAGACTACACATTACAACTTATCTTAGGTAAGGTGCGTTAGAGGTGTTAATACCTTTTCTAGCCACAATCAATCCCTTACCTTGGAATTTATGATAAGACCAGTCCACCCAGGTCTCCTAGTAACCCTAAACCAAACAACTAGGTGGCGACTCCTTGACCCCATCATCCTGCCATGCCGCGCGCTCACATGCAACATCATTAATGGACATGTTTTTGATATTGAAGAGTATGGTCAGAGTAGAAAGACATAACAATAGAGTTTGTGTTAAGTGATCGACTTCTAATGAGTCTTTTTATTTAAATGCTATTGGTATAATACCACTGATAGAGGAATCAAAGTAGGTCTCCATCATAGTTTGGTCAAAATTAATACAAAGGCTAGACTTCACAATATCGACGATATTTTTGTTTTCGTCAAGCAATGCCACCAAGTATATTACACAAACACTCCTTCCTTTAAAAAGGAATGTTCTAGGGTTGATTTCTTGTCTGTAGTTAAAACCAAACTTAAGGGTCTTATTCAAGTTGTTCAAGATGGTAACGATGTAGTAACTACAGTAGATGATGCCTTTCAACTTGTTGAGTTAGTTGATCCATATTGAGTTGCTCCGTTTACCGACTTAGAAGAAAATTCAATTTTTTGCATCACTGAGAATACTTTTGTTGATGTTATCATTGAGGATTTAAATGATCTTTTAAGAACCAGTGGACATACATAAATCGATGAAGATGATGATATCAATGAATTCAATACGGAAGATTATGATGGAGATGGCGATGACAAAATTGAACAAGAAAACAATTCTGATTAATTTGTAAAGCATGAATGTGTAATGAAATTAACTTCAATATAATATTTCTGGATGTTCCTTTACAATGATGTGAATTTATTATTACTTGAAAAGGAAACATTTATTTTTTGTGTTATTATGTTGTGATTTTAATGTATTTGCAAGATAGATAGATAAGGAATACATATATAATTAGGACACAAAAAATGTTTAATACTGATGGAATTACTGACAACATGTAAAATACAAACATATACACCGACAGACTAAGTCCGTCTGGATATTCCAGAGAGTTGAAAAAAAATTACACTCCCATGCCACTAGTCAGTACAAATGGAATCACCGATGGGTTAAGTTCGTCAGTATATTCCAAAGAGTTGAAGAAAAATCACACTTCCATGCCACTGGTCAGTGTAGATGGAATCACCAACGGGTTAAGTCCGTTGGTATATTCTAGAGAGTTGGAAAAAAATTACACTCATATGCCACTGGTCAATACAGATGGAATCACTAACGTGTTAAGTTTGTTAGTATATTCTAGAGAGTTGGAAAACAATTAAACACGAATCCCAAACATGTCGATATAGTCCAAGGTTTAAGACCCAAAATCCCAAATTTCAACCCTTATCTAACCAAAAAACATGAAAAAGAAAATTAAACATCTTATAAACTTCTAGATCATCATTTCTAATCACAAAACACATTCTAATCGATCTAATTACTCAAAATCAAATTGAATTAAATAATTTTTTTGAAACCTGATCTACTTTTGTTTAGCACCATTAAAGGTAGAAGCCATCTTGATTGAGTTCCTCTTCTAGAGATTAATATATAGACACCAAAATCAGAGTTATTAGTTGTTGAAATTTGATCATATGAGAGCTTTCTCTCTCTTCTCTCTTTTATAGTGAATTTCTCTCTCCTTCAGTAATAGTTAAGGATTGAAATAAAAAAGAAATGAAGTTTTATGAATGAAAAAATAAATTTAAAAAATTATAGGGACCAAAGTGTAAAATGTCATGTCATTTGAAGAGTAAAAACAAAAACAAAGCTTTTTATTATTAAACTTGGTCCTTGTTCTTTTTTCTTTTTTTTTTCTCTTAACCCCTTAATTTTAATTGGTAATAAGAATCTTTAATATAATTTAGAAATAATCTTTGCCACATAGCATATGAGAGATCATGCAATGCAAAACGAAAAACAACACATAAAAGCATGAAATTATAACTCAGAAGGACTAAAACATAAAAAAAATTAAGTTTAATGACCAAAGTGAAAATAATGAAAAACTCCATGGACCTAGACAGAAAAAATATGGGTATGAACAGTTGTGAGAACAAGTTAATGTGAGGAAATAAACAAATCTAGAAATTTATTTTGCACTAATTATTTAATCCATGTGGTATCTAAACTAATTGTACTGTAAATTAACCAACATATTTTACCATCCTCAATTAAGTGGTTTTTTATTCTAAAAATAGCATCACCAGTATATACATATAGTATATAAATTAAGAATCCATCTTTAATCAAACAGTAAAGAAACAGAATACTCCTCATCGGGGACATTCGTGGAAAATGCTCTCGTTTGTATTACAGTATTACTTTACACTTGCATCAATGAGAGTACGCTTCAGGTTCTTAATGATCTCTGAAAACATAGAGTGGACAACTCAATGAAAAATTTTATTTCATGATCAATTCGTATATAACACAACGAACTGGAAATTAAAATAGAAAAGATTTCAAGTGGGTGGGTGGGGGCACTGCATGTTGGATACGATCGCGGATGACGCTTGTACATGTTCACCTGCATAAAAAGCTACTGAAATTGGCCGACATAGGCATGCATGCATGCAGAACAAGGAATATTGCATTTAAGATATTGATATCTTGAAGGATTCCTGCATGGACATGATCAGGCAGAACAAGCAAGAAGATGCACTTATACACAAGATTCGATTTGTGATATCCCGCAAAGGCCAAGTAGCTATAGCTAGTGTTCTCAACTATTTTTTCAATCATCTTCACATGGCATTTGCCATCTTTATAAGGGCAGATTTTCTCCACTTGTTACTTCGACAGTGAAGTGTAGAATGTAAGCCTGAACTTTTTCAGTTGATGAAATAAGAAAAGAGGTGTTTTGAAGACAGGATATGCACAAAGGAGATCAAAAGAGAAAAGCAAGAACGCATTTATCATCATCATATCATGGCTAACAAGTTCTATTAGAATTTTGAATGTGTAAAGGCACAACTTGATGGCATTTTCGTCTTCAGACAAGTGTAAATTTATGTAGTACTTCTATTCTGTGTTGCTTTTCTTTAATTTGTAGGTAGTATTTAGATTTTATTTTCCTTCTTTTCGTTCCTTGAATTTTGCATACCATAATATGGTGAGGGGACCAATACCAGAAAGTAAGGATGGATTGGATAAACTCTTATCTTCCTCCACATCAGCCAAGATGTTATGCTACAATGACAAGTGATCAAAATGTGGCATGCAATCACAACAGGAACAAATTTAACTTGATCCAACTTTATGAACTGCGTCATATGTACTGGGTATGCAATCTTATTTTTTTTCGATAAAAAAAAAAAAACAAATCTGAATTTATTGGTGAGGCAAGACATTTATACAGAGAGTAAGTTAATGAAGTATTTGCAGACATGATGAACATGAGACTCAGACCTTTCATGGCTTTGACATTTCTCACATATATCAAGGCATTAAAATTCTTCATTGTCCGTGAGATATGAAAAAAATGTCAATTGTTCCTGCCCATCCTTCAAATGATAAATTATCTCAATATCATTTGTCAAAGAGCCATCTCAACCTAAAAATTTAAGTTGTTAGGTAAGGTTCCAAAATATAATTTATATTATTCTCTAACACACCCCCTTAAATGAAAGTCCTTTGAAACTTGCACATACTCACATTACCTTGTGCTTAGTTTTTATATAAATGGAAATGGTGAGATTTGAACTCGTGAATGCTTGGTCATCAAGGCTTTGATAGCATGTCAAAGAACCATATATCTCAACCTAAAAGTTTAAGTTGTTAGGTGAGATTTCAAGATATGATTTATATTATTTTCTAACATCATTAATTGTTATGCGAATTGTTAAATGTATTGTTTTTATTCCTACACTGTTTAGTTTTACGGACAATCTTGTTGGGTTCCCGAAAAACATATATAGGGTTGTTTAGGATTTATACAAAGATTACCTGAAGATTAAATGTTATTTTTCATTTTAAATAATTGCTTCAAGGTTGAGTTGTTGCAAACCATAAGTTCTCCAAGTGTCCGACCACTAACGATAATCCACACGAACCACTAATGAGAAATCTTATAAACTCTTTTAGGAGAGAGTGATCGCTATACCTTTGAGTTCCAGCTATTTTTTTTTGTGTTTTATGTATTTTTGTAATGTATTCTCTACTCACAAAAAATAAGAGACATGATTTTTTATATATAGGAAAACCTAAAAACCCTATAAATAGCAAAAAATCAATTTACTCCCTTAATAATATCACATATATTATTTCAAGACAATTATAAAAGATTATTCAATCAAGTCCATACTTGATTTTTCTAGTTTTAGAATTGTAATTTCCTATATAAATTACGCTATAGTCCTCAATGTCTAAAACTTATTTACAATCAAGTCACATTTGATTAATCATTTCATTTTAATTTTTGACCAATAGTTCTTGTGTGTGTGACTCATTAAATTTCCTAATAAGTTGGCCCAAATATAAATCACAATCCTAAATAAAATAGGATTAAATAAATAAATTTATTATCAATTCAACAATTTATTGATTTATATTTGATGATCAAGTAAAATATTTAGCAACTTGTCATGATCCCTCAAATATTAGGAAATAAGTGGTTTGACTTAACCTTTTAGTGACTAGTTTTTTAGTGTAATTATTATATTTTCATAAAAAATGTTCTGATTTAGACATTATATTATGGAGTGTGTCTACAATGTCAAATCATGTTTGTTTTCATCACCATAGTCATTAATTCTTTAAATTAAATTTGAAACTCTTTTCAAATCTCATTCCATCTTGCATAAGGATTTACAAGAAATACTATTTAAGAACAAATAAAATATTTTTTCTAATTCACCTAGAGTGATGAATCCTCTTTTGATTACTTAAATACCTTCATATAGTTCATGTTATACCTAATATCTGCCCATTTGATACCTTTGATTAGGACAACATGTAGCACGATCAAAACATAACACTTCGTATATAAAATAACTTAGTGATCTCAAGTTTAAGGATCACTTACACAACCATCACATGAGTCTTTCCATAGACACAAGTGATTTCTCCATATGGAATTCTTATGCAGGTCAGTTTATAGTACATGTCATTTGACAAGCACCTATATATTAGTTCTAAGTATCCCTCATACCATAGTTTATGAGAACAACTGCTTCATTTTATAAAGAAAAAAATAATACGTATCAATCTCAACAACTCTAATTAATGTGTAGTCTTAATAGAGAATTGATAACATTTAAAAACAATGCTATGATGTAATAAGAATCCCATAATTATAATAACTTGAAAATTTTCTTTACAAAACATTTTTGTCTCAAGGACTTTATATCTTCACTCTAGATTCATTAATCAAATATTAGATTTTTTAATAAAATATCTTATGAATATTAAAAATAAGTAAGCTTTTATTAATAAATTAAATATTTTTACATGAAAAAAATCAATGTCATGTGTAACCAACCAATTGGTTATAGGTCATATATACTAACAATCTCCTACCTACACTAAAGTCAATCACTCATATATGAAATACCACATCGGTCTATTTGATGATAATACTTTTACTAATACAGTGGCTACAAGATATGCTCTACACGATTCTCTTTAGTAAATACTTGCTCTATCTTTATATCTTTCCTTTCTATGATTCTCTAATCAAATGGAATTAACTAAGTGCATTTTTAGATCATTGATAACACCTTGATTCCTTTTCTTGTGTAATGGCTCTATTGTTATTATATTATAAGGTTACTTGATCAATAATGCTAGGAACCACACCTAGTTCAATGATGAACTTCTTGATCCAAAAACCCTCTTTTAACTCCTCAAACGTAGAGGTGTACTCAACTTTAGTTGTAGAATCTACTTTGGTCTCTTATTTAAAACTCTTTCAATAAACAACACCATTATTTAGAGTAAAATATAATCAAATTCTTGGACAATCAATTTTTTATTAACTAGAGTAAAAAAAATGTCATTTCCTATTTATAACAAGTTGTCTACATATAATATTAGAAAAACAACTCCACTCCTAATAATCTTTTTATAAACATAAGTCTCATCCTTATTTGTGATAAAATCAAACTATTTTATTATCTCATCAAAATGGATATTCCAACTCTTTGAAGCTTTCTTAAGTTCATAAATGATTTTTTATAGATTGCATACTTTATTGGTAAATTTCTTAGATTCAAAGCTTTCAAGTTGTGTCACATACACATCTTAAAGATTTTCATTCAAAAATACAGTTTTTACATTATTTTACCAAATGTCATAATCATGGTATGCAACTATAAAAGCAAAATCCTTATAGATCTTAACATAGTTATCTGAAGGTTTCATCAAAGTCAATATATTTGTCTTTGTTTGTAACCTTTGACAACTAGTCTGGCTTTGTACATTTATACATTGCCATGCATAAAAATTCATCACATAAAATTTGGTCCCTTATTGGTCGACCATTGAGCCCTTAGAGACACCCTAGTTTTCTTCATTATTTCTTCCTAATTTAGCACCCATCACAACCTAATCTAACCCAATTTACTCAATTTACAATCAATTTTCATTTTCCCTAAATTTCCACTATAAAACCTAACACAAAATTCATGAATTCAACCTTAGTTGCTTTTCTTTTCATATAAGCTTGCTAGGTTAGGTTTAAAACTCCATACCAAGTAATATTCTCAACTTCGAGTTCCAACCAGTCAAAATTTCCCATGTCCCTCCCCTTTTTCCTCTTCTTTCTTCATTTTCCCTCTCTTTAATTTTTTCTTTCTTAATATCTAGTATGGATGTGTTCTTATCTCACAAAATTATCTCTTTTCACTCATATCTATCACTTCTCTAACTCTTCAATGGTGAAAGGAAAGAAGAATAATAGAAAACACTCTTTTCTTTTCTTGGCTACACCGTCAGCTTTAAGAGAAGCAGTAGCCATAATAGCCCAACCATTTCATGAAATAGTATGAATGTTTTATTAAATCGGTCTAGCCATTTTTTAAAACGGCTAAATTGTTTCTAGTTTTGGATCAATGCACATATTTGGCAGTAAACCTTTATTCTTTTATCTGCTTAACTCTTCTTTTATAATTTATTATATTCATTTTATTACATGATAATTTATATCACCTGAAATCATTTTGTAAATTTATACCCAAATGCCCTTAAACTCTTTGTCTTTTATCCATATTTGTTTGGACATATTATAATCATCATTACCCCAATTGTTTTTATTATAATTTGGAAAAAATATTATTCGAGATTTTACTTTCTCCCCTTCCATTAACAAAATTTCATCATTGAAATTTGAATTTCCATACCTGCTTTTAAAAACAATTTAGGATGTTTCTTTTTCATCTCTAATTTTGTTTTCCAAGTTTCTTCCTCGACTTGAGAATTTATCCATAGTTCTTTCACCATAAAGATCTTTTTATTTATCAAGTCTTGTTCACTTTGAGAATTTATCACAATTGTTTTTCTTCCATGGTCAAATCTTTTTTAACCTCCAATGTAACTTGTGGTAGTACTCGAGAAGGACCCACATTAGCCTTTTGTAATAATAAAACATGGAATACATCATGTATCCTTGTTAAATGTGGAGGCAAGGCCAATTTATAAGCTACTGTTGCGATGTCGCGGTCACACAAATTAATTACCCTATCTTAAAACAAAACACACAAGATAGTATAGAGCAAGCAAGGGGTCGATCTCATGAGGAAGGTTAAAGTCAGATTTTTATGCTAGATGATATGCAATTTAGGAGGGTTTTGAACGTTATCTAGGCTAAAGAAAGAAAATAGAAAACTATCAAGAAAAATTAAATAAAATCAGAATATTATCAAGAGAACAAACATTGGTTGCAAGCACACATCCACCTACAGAAATCAGAACTTATCATGGAAACGAAACATCAATTTATATTCTGAATATTTATCTCTTCTTAACTGTCGCACGTGAGCGACGTCGCGACGATCGTCCACCCTCAATGGGTATGGATATATATATGGTAAATATGGGGAGACAAGGAATTCTTTGTCTCTTATCAATGAAAAATGGTGTGGGAGTCGCCACCTAGTATTTTGGTCACTAGGAACCCTAACTGGTCTCAGAGATCGGGCACGGGGACTGGTTGCGTAAAGGGAAGGTATTAGCACCCCAAATACGCCCTACCTAAGGTAAGCTGCATTGTTTGATTGTCTGATAAAAAAGCTAAGGTGTTATTGTATTTCTAGTTGTTGGTCCGTTGATGGTTCAAGAAAAGTCCTCCTCAATAAGGAGGTCCTTATCTTATCGGGTAAAACCTAACCGTTCTAACGTCTATGTAAAAAACATATTTTTAATATCAGGAATACGTTCTACGTATAAATTCGTAATCCCAAATACTAAAAGAAGATCAAAAGATTTTTTTAGAATTTTTGAAATATTGGCCTAGTTCTCATGGCTTGAATAAACTGGTTATTAAAGCCAAAATGCATGCTAATACATATATTGTTTTTGAAATTTCCTTTGTTGTGTGAAAATATGATGTTATAATATTTATATATATATATTGGAGAGACTAGGCCGTATGCATGAAAACAAAACATTTTTTGAAAACTTGACAAAAACCGGGTATTTTAATACCGGACTTGTATCTTTACAGTATAAAAATACAAACCGACATTGATCAAAATACATTAATAAAATTACAGAAAATCACATATTTTTTGAAATAAGTTTTGAAGAATTTTTGTTCGAACGGGCCAGACCCGGCCCGAAAGGAGACTGGGCCGAAATCGGCCCAAAATAAAACGGGCCTACTTCCTACAGGGCTGGACTCAGCCCAGCCCAAACCCACATGACTGGTTACTGTTACTGTGCACACAGTAACCGGGTAATTATTTTCTGGCTTGCAGAACGTGCACAGTGCACGTTCTGCATGCAAGACGATGAACAGTAAACAGAGATAAGGGTCAGAGGGCTGACCTGTGGTGGCTCTGAAGGCGGTGCTGCTGGCGGTTGCTGACCGGAGGATGGCCGGGAGGGTGGTCGGTGGCTGGGGAGCCCGATGACAGCAGCTGTTCTTTCTTCTTCTTCCCTGTGCAGAGGTGGCCACCTCTGGTTTTTTTTTCCTTTTCACGTCTGCTTTTATTCTACTCTCTGTCACTGTCTTTGTTTCATCTCCCTTGTCCCAAAGTCTTCTCTCCTTCTGATCCGTTTTACTCCAGTTTCTCTCCTCTCTTTCTCCTCTGTTCGCCCCTGTTTTGTCTTCTCCTTCTGTTGCTGACGGTGTTTTCTGCTGTCAACAATGTTCTTCCTTCTCTGCAACGTCTTCGTGGAGGTGCTGGTGGCAGGGCATGGCTGTGGCTTGGACGGTGGTCGACCTTTCTTCTTCTTCTTCTCTGTGTTTTTCTTCTGCTCTATTCTCCTCTGTTTCTGTTTTATTCTTTTGCTTCTCACAGTGTTGTTGTCGACTGGGAGGCCAGTGACAGCTGGTAGTGATGATGATGGAGCGACGGTGGTTCTTCCCTGCAGTGGCGGGCAGTGTTTTTTCTGCTATTGTTGGCAGCGCTGATGGTGGTGGAATGGCGGAGGTTCCAGTGACAGCAGCTGTTTTCTTCTTCTTCTTCTGCTGCTTGCGAGGCAGGCGCTCCCTTTTTTCTTCAAGCAGCAGCGCCGGGTGGGAGGAAGGAGATGAACTGAGTCGGGATGGTGGTGGCGTTTGGCAATGCTGGTGTAGTTGGCGTGTTACTGCGGCTGCTCCTCCTCTTGGTGTTGCTGTTGCTGCTGGGATGGAGGAGAAAATGAGGTCGGTCTGGGGCTCTGTTGACAGAGAAGGCTATTTCGGGTGCAGGGAAGAAATGGCCGAGAGAGGGGAATGGCCAGGAGGGGACTGTTTTTGGGTGCTCTCTCTTTTTCTCGTTCCAAAAACACTCCTCCCCTTTTAGTTTTCCAGCCCTCTCCCGTTCAACAAAACTCTCCTCGTTTTAAACTTCTTCCTCTCTCTGTTTCAAAAAGTTTCTCCCCCTCTTAGTTTTCCAGCCCTCTCTCTAGTTCTAAAAACTCTACCTCTCGTCCTTCCCATCCAAAAAAACCCCCCTTTGTTGCAGCTGCTAAGGGAAGTATTTATAGGCGAAGGGGGAGCGGGCTGCTGTTGCGCGTGGGGAGCAGGGGAGCAGAGGTTGGTCGGCTAGTGGGCGCGGGGCTTTAAGTTTTGGGAGCAGCATGCAGTCATTGTTTCTTGTTTAAAGGGGCGTGGGGCTCTAAGTTTTGGGAGCAGCAGGCAGGAAGAGGAACAGTGTCAAAACGACACTGTTCAGTTTTTTTTTTTATATATATATTTATTTGTGGGGATCCAAAAATGGGTTACAACATTAACATTGGTTAGTTAACAGATCCGCCGTATAACTAACCCTAACTATCAAACAACCACAGTGTCCGCACTAGTAATTTAATTCAATGGCAGCCTTAAGAACTAGATAAGTTGATTAATCAAAAAAACATAACTGTCTGCAGTCTAAATTTGATTTGATTGAATGTTCTCCCTAAGATAAGTAACATAGATCCACCACAATTATTAAACTCAGTTGCTTCACAAGTTCATATACCACAACTCCGGTTTTGATATCACACTTAGTAATAAATTGTCTACAATAATAACTTAGAGTCCACTCTAGCAATTAAAATAAACAATCATAGGAAAAATAAGCATAGGAGAACAAACATATTCATCATATAAAATGAAAAGAAAAGGTAAAATAAATTTCACAGTTCTTGAAATCCGAAGGTTTCCGTGTCCTTGCAACCAAGAAAAAGAGTTTAGCCTTGCATGTTTGTTGAACAACTAATCAAAAAGAAGGAAGAATGTATGATTTTAGGTTTCTTAGAGGAAGGGGGCGTTTTCTGAAACCTTCTTGGTTGGCTGCCCTCCCTTCTCTTCTCTCATTCTTTTTATATCCTAGGAAACCCTAGTCTTTTTTTTACAAAATAGTCCTTCTTTAAGTAGACAATTTACATTTAAGTACTTCAATAACTATTTTCCTAAAAAAGAGAAATAGCCTTGCATGAAATCTTCAAGCTTTGACTTAGAGAAGCTAAATTGTGAAAAAAAAACTTGGATGTCGATTTAGATGCTTCAGAACATAATTTGGACTCGTTTCTTCACGAAACCTGTTTGCTGGCAGAATTTAGTTGTCATCTTTGAAAAATCATATCTCCCTCATATGACATTGTGTTTGGTTGAAATTTGGTAGGTCTTTGAGTCAGGAATCCAACAAAATTGAGTTTGCATCCAATGGACTTTTGTAGCTTAAGATATTCAAGTCGGAATGACCACAGGTCAACATTGGCAGATTGCGAGATTTGACTTTGAAGGCTGCAATTTCCATGCTCTTTCTTATTTTATTTTCTTGTCTTTAATTTCCAAAAATGTATGGATGTTAGCTTTTTAATGCCACTGGAATCACTTCATTTCGACCTCTAGAGATCACGCTCTGCACAAAACATCGACTAAAGGTTAAATTTGTCAATTACCTCCAATTTACTTCTTTTTGCATCTTTCATCCAAAAGTACCTTCAAAACATAAAACAAAGAATATCAAGGCATTTTATATATAAAACATAGGCAAAACACTTGTTAAATATGGGTGAAACTATCGAATAATATGGTTGCATCAAACACCCCCACACTTAGCTCTTGCTCGTCCTCGAGAAAGGGTAGGTAACATCAAATTGAAATTAAAATAAATCAAATCACTATGACTAATCTCTTAATCTCCCATCAATATCTAAGAATATATGCATTATAAACAAGAATACAATCAAGAAGGATAAAGAGTATAAATTTTCATGAATTTATTTACATGCAAACTTCAAAACTCAATTAATCATCGGGATTTAAATGAAATCTATGCCATGTCAAAGTGATAGGTCCTCTTATTGATATACACTCCAACACTCACGTGTTTAGGGCTTATGTGTTTAAATCTCTCAAATTCACTCAATGAATATTTTCTACCATAAGTTTGCTCTTCAATCTCATCTCCATTACTAACATATTACAAGCAATGCATAAATTAAAAGGTCTTATTTTCCAGTTGTAATGGGGCTAAGGTTAAGGTGAGGTAAAAGAGAGTAAAAGAAAAGGTTCAAACCAAAAAAAGTAGAGCATTCTGAAAAAATGATATTTCAAACAAGATATTCCATCAAAGCACATAAATTTTCCATCTTTAATCACTAATGCTTAACTTCTTTTGATTTCAAGCTCTTTCAACATAAAATCTTAAGAACATAAAAGAACATTTTTTTTTTTTTGGTTTTTCACCTTTGGCAACTTTGCTCATCTTTTCATTAAGCATCACTTCTTCTTTCTTTTCACATAATTTCCAACAATAATTCCATGAGATATCACAAGTATATGCTCTACTAATCCTTGGCCAGGGGAAAAGGAAAACATATAAAAAGTTAAGGCTTATACATGGATAAAGCAAAGAAAAGATAAACAAGCTCAAAAGGGGC
>Ga0307513_10002258_pt1 | contig 26916 bp, 27 predicted proteins | sample 15_EM_MG_FD_202174 | JGI IMG/M metagenome (GOLD analysis project Ga0307513, IMG submission 202174) | Populus trichocarpa ectomycorrhiza microbial communities from riparian zone in the Pacific Northwest, United States - 15_EM | ecosystem: Host-associated > Plants > Roots > Unclassified | place...
AGTGTCGTCGGTCAGCAGGTAGCCACGCAGGGCGCTCGAACGCTGGTTCCGGAGCGACAACAGTTGCTCGGATTTGATCACCAGCTGGGTGTCAACGCTGATCACCCGGTCCTTGCTGTTCACCACCGTGCGCATGCTGAACAGCGCGATCAGTCCCACCGCCAGGATCAACACCATTCCGCCGGCGAACCCGACGGCGATCGTGCGAGCGAACGTCCACTTGTTGGTCATGAGTCGATCTCCTGGTTGTTACTGCGGTGGGTGAGCCGGGCGATCGCATCGATCACGGTCGACATCTCGACCAGCTGCTGGGATCCGTTCGGTCCCAGTTCGATCCGGTGGTATCCGTCGAAATGCTCGAAGGCGAGGCCGACCCCCGGTTCGGCCGCGGCGAGCACCAGCCAGCGCGGGGTCACCGGTGCCCGACCGAGCAGCAGGCCGAGGTCATAAGCGGCGACCGGAGCGCCCCGGCCGGCGGTGATCCCGATCAGCGCCGGCGCCAGGGCCGGCACCATGGTCAGCACCGGCCGTGAAATCACCTCGGCGATGTCGCTCAGTCGCAGCACGCAGGGCTCGTCACCGATTCTCAGCACGAGCACATCGGTCAGTTCGACCTGCGACTGCACCGGCAGCCGGGAGAAACCGGAGTCGAACTCGACTCGCATCTCAGCGGCCCGGCCGTCCAGCTGGGCCGGGATACCCGCGGGTCGGTTCATCGTTCCTCCCCGACGGCCGCGCCCTGAGTACGGCATAGCGAGATCAGCGCCTCTCGGTCGAACCCGCCACCGAAAAGAAGGATCCGGCGACCAGTTTCGGTGGGCAGCAGGCGAGCCGACTGGGCGTACTGCTTTCGGGAGGTGCCCCGATCGCCCATCCGGCGGGCCAGCCGACCCAGATGCACGTGCGGCATGGCGAAGTCGGGATCGAAGGTGATCGCCGTCCGGCAGTGGTCGACCGCGGCCGACAGGTCCTGTTCGCCCTCACGGCACATCGCCAGCAGGACGTGCGCTCCGGCGCTGCGCGGGTCAACCTCCAGGAGCGCGCGGCAGGCACGCTCGGCGGCCGGCAGGCTGCCGCTGTGCGTGAGCAGCGCGGCCCGCAGCAGCAGTACCTCCGGATCGCCGTCGGTCGGTGCGGTGAACTCGTTCATCGCGGTGAGCGCATCGGCGAAGCGTTCTCGGCGCAACAGATCCATTACCAGATCAAGGTTTTCGATGGTCGAGGCGGGGAGCAAGGTGGGCGCAGACATCGGTTCGAGCAACGTCACCGGCGCACGTTGCAGTGCCGGGGCAGGTCGGGGCGGCGGAACCGACGGCGACACGGTGGCTCGTCGTGGAACCTGCCTCGGTGGGTGAGACGTCGCCTGCCCATTCAGCTCGGCGGCACGCTGGTAGTAGAAGGTGCCCTGGCTCTCCCGGATCTCAAAGTCGTTGGAGAGGCCGCGCAGGGTCTCGGCCGAGCCGAGAAACAGGTAGCCACCCGGCACCAGTGATGCGGCGATCCGACCGATCACCTCGGCCATCACCTTCGGCGTGAAGTACATGATCACATTGCGGCAGAAGACGGCGTCGAACGCCTCCGGCTGCCACAGGTCAGGATCGTTCTGGGCGAAGTTGCGTCGTTCGAAACGAACCGTCCCGCGGATCGCCGGATCGAGGACGACGTCCTCCCCGTCGGTAGTGAACCACCGCTGCTGGGTCGCCATCGGAACCGAGCGCAGCGACCAGTGGGTGTACCGGCCGGAGCGGGCCCTCGCCAGCGACACCGGATTGACGTCGACCCCGAGGATCGAGGCGTCCGGGCCGATTCCGTTCTCCCGCAGCGCGATGGCCAGGGAGTAGGTCTCCTCCCCGGTGCTGCATCCGGCCGACAGCAGCCGCAGTGGGGTGGTCCGGGTGGGGTCGCGCAGCAGGTTCGGCAGCGCCGTGCGGGTGAGCGCCTGAAACTGTTCGATGTGCCTGAGGAAGTAGGTCTCCCCGACGGTCAGCTCGTCGGACAGCGCGAGGACCTCGCGATCGGGTTGGTCCTCGAGCCGCTTCAGGTATTCGGCACAGCCCAGCCGCCGAGCGTGCAGCCGGCGGACCAGCGCCCGCTCCAGGCCCTGCAGTCCGGCGTCGTCGAAACGCAGGCCGAGCTCGCGCTCCACCAGGCTCTGAAACTGCGCGAGATTGGCCGCGCTCGGGGCGGCGACGGTCATGGCGACGTCACCCGCTCGCCCGGTCCGGCCGGGGTGTCGTGCTCCAGCCGGGCTTGCTCGTCGAGCGTCGCCCAGACCGACTCCGGCACCAGCCGGGCGTCGCGCAGCACCAGCAGCAGACCCGAGTCGAGCGTGCCGATGGCCGCGAGGACCGCCTGGTCCAGCGCGCCGAGCAGCGGCGGGACGTCATGCAGGGTCGCATCGTCCAAAGTCCGGACGCCGAGCACCGCGTCAAGGGCGAGCGCGACGATTCGATCGTCCAGCCTGACCGTGACGAACCTGGCGGGCCGGGCGTCCTGGACCCCGAGCACCGATGCCACGTCGATCACCGGCACCACCGCGCCGCGGATCACCGAGACACCAAGGATGAAGCGGGGAGCGCCGGCGAACGCGCGCAGCGGAAGCGGGCGCATGGTCTCGACAACACAAGCCAGCGGCACCGCGAGCAAGCGGTCACCGACCCGGCACATCAGCCAGTGGCCAAGCGCCGTCGACGTCAGAACCGGGGCGCTGGACACCCCCGTGGTGTTCATTCTCACTCTTTCGGCGAACCCGGCCCAGAAGTTGAGCCGCAATCCCTGCTGACCCGCCGCTCAGTACCCAGCGGCCGGTCAGCACCGCAGAGTCGTCCGGACGAACGTCATCCGGGGGTCGATTCCCGTTCCCCGTTGAGTCACCGAGCGCTGTGAGGCTGCACCCGATTGATCTCGCACAGTTGATCTACCCACTCCCGACGGAGGTTGCTTCCATGACCCATGACCACTCGCATCCGCACGATCATCACCATCACGAGCACGCGGATCCCAGTGGCCAGGACGGGAGCGTTCCGTCCTCCGCGCTCGACTCCTCGGTGCCGGACGCCCACCTGTCGCCCGGTGAACTGGGCCGACGCAACTTTCTCCGGCGCGCCGGTGTGATGGGCGCCGGAGCGGCGGCCGCCACCGTCCTGCCCGGAATGGTCGAGCCCGCGGCCGCCTCGGACCTGGTGTCCCGGCGCCGCGAATCCCGCGGCGGCTATCAATGGCTGGCCGGTGACCACCACACGCACACCCAGTACAGCTCCGACGCCCAGTACCGGGTGGTCGACCACGTCCAGCACGCGGCCGCGTTCGGCCTGGACTGGATGGTCGTGACCGACCACGGCAGCGTGGCCCACGCCAAGATCGGCGTCGAGAAGGTCAACCCGGACATCCGGGCGGCCCGCAGCGCGTTCGAGGACGAGGTCCTGGTCTTCCAGGGTCTGGAGTGGAACATCCCGGCGGCCGAGCACGGCACGGTGTTCGTCCACCCCGGCCGCAACGAGGTCGCCGTCCTGAAGGAGTTCGAGAACCTCTTCGACGGCAGCGTCAACAACACCAGCGACAACACCCCGGCCAACGAGCTGAAGGCGCTCGAGGGCCTGGACTTCCTGGCCACCGCGATCAAGTCGGAACGGATCGACGACGCGCTCTTCCTCGCCAACCACCCGGCCCGCCGTGGCGTGGACTCCCCGCACGAGGTTCGCAACTGGCGTGACCGGCAGCCGCGGATCGCGATCGGGATGGAGGGCGCACCGGGCCACCAGGCGGCCGGGATCCCGAAACCGTTCGGCGCCGGGGCCGGCCGTGGCTTCTACGACAACCCGCCCAGCGCCAACAGTTTCCCCGGATACCCGCCGGAGAGCTACGTCACCTGGGGTGGCTTCGACTGGATGACCGCGACGGTCGGCGGCTTCTGGGACAGCCTGCTGTCGGAGGGCAAGCCCTGGTGGATCACCGCCAACTCGGACTCGCACTCGGTCTGGCTCGACCAGGTGGCCCACGGCCCGGGCAGCGACTTCAACGCCGAGGGCCGCTACCGCGACCCGGTGCACGCCAGCACCGGACCCGCGATGACGGCCGGTGACTTCTGGCCCGGGTACTACAGCCGCACCCACGTCGGCGCGAAGCGGTACTCGTACGCGGCCGTGATCGACGGGCTGCGGGCAGGAAGGGTCTGGGTCGACCACGGCCGGCTCCTGGACGAGCTCGATGTCCGGGTCCGGGTCGCCGGTTCGGGCGATTCGGGCGTCACGCTCGGTTCGGCGCTGCAGCCGTCCCGTGGCCGCCAGCTGGAACTGGTGATCTCGTTCGAGACCGCCTCGCTGCCGAACTGGGGACAGTTCGTCGCCGCGCTGGCCAAGGTCGACGTGATCCGCGGGTCGGTGACCGGCGCGGCCGGCGACCGGGACACCATCTCCGCCCCGAACACCAAGGTGGTGAAGACGTTCGACGTCTCCGGGCGCACCGGCCAGGTTCGCCTGACCTTCCCGCTGGGCAGGGCCGACCAGCCGTTCTACGTCCGGTTGCGGGGCAGCGACGGGAAGCGCACGCAGGTCGGCCTCGGCGGTGCCGCGGTCGACCCGGCCGGGCCCGCGGTCGACGTGCTCGGCAACGCCGACCCGTGGGACGACCTCTGGTTCTACACCAACCCGATCTGGGTGCTGCCGCGCCGATGATCCGGGCCATTGCCCTCGACGAGGGCTGGACGACGACGACCCAGGCCGAGCACGCCACCTTTGATCAGGTGTCCGTGCTCGGCCTGCGGGCCGTGCTCGCCTGCACGCACTTCCTGCCCTCCAGCGGCGGTCGTCCGCCGCGGGTCGCGGTCACCCTGCAGGCGGCCGAGCCGGGCGACGACCCGGTCCTCGGGCAGGTCGCCACCCTGCGCTCGGCCGGGGAGGACCTCGACCCGCTGCTGGCTGCGCACGTCACCGGGCGGTCCGGACGGGCCTTTGTCTTCCCGGGGATGGCGGCACTCGATCGGATCGTGACGGTCGAAACCCTGGTCTCCACCTCCGCGGTGGACGATGTCGTCACCCTCGGTGGAACCGCCGCCCGGTCGACGGATCGGATCGACACCCAGAACTTCCTCCGCCCGGAATTCACTGCCGGGCGCCTCGTGCTCCGGACCCGGCCCTCGGTGGGCGTCGACCTGGTTCCGTTCGAACAGCCCCATCCGACGCCATGCTGTGCGTCCCACAATTGACCGGCTGAGCACCTGATCGCCGGCGGTGAGCGCCTGACCTCGATGGCCCGAGGCTCAGGTCAGGCGTTCACCCGTTCGGCGTCAACCAGGGACAGCACATCGGCCGAGGTTCCGTCGGTCCGAGCCAGTTCGTGCAGGGTCGCGTCGACGGAGCGCTGGACCAGCACTGGGACGTAGGTCTGGATCCTGGCGTTGGCGTAACGCGCGCTTTCGCCCGCTACCCAGCGGCGGATCGTCGCCTCGGCAAAGACCGGGTACTTCGCCGAGAGAGCGGCCACCACCGACCGCTCGTCCTCACTCCGCATAGGCCTGCCTGTCTGCTGAAGGCACTGGTCCTGGCGTCTTTGCCTGGCGTTCACCCGTTCTAACACGTTTGGACATCTGGGGCCTAGTGCCGATTCAGAACCGGGAACCGGATCTGCGCCGAACGGATCACGACGACCCGCGGTCCGTCACCTTCCGAAACCGAACGGACACAACTTTGCCCAAGATGAACATTTAGCAAACCTAAACCGGCCCTACGGCGACCAAGAGTTGTTCATCTTGGTTGCCTATGGTGGGTGCATGGCCGTCACTCCCTCCTCCGGAACGCACCAAGAGATCGAGAACAAGCTGGACGCGGACGCCGACTTCGTCCTGCCCGATCTCGCCGGCCTGCCCGGTGTCACCGCGGTCGACGACGCCGAGGTCCAGGATCTTGAGGCTGTCTACCTGGACAGTGATGACCTTCGGCTGGCTCGGCACGGCACCACGCTCCGGCGCCGAACCGGGGGCTCGGACGCCGGCTGGCACCTGAAGCTGCCCGCCGCCAAGAAGGGCCGAATCGAGGTTCGCCGAGCGCTGGGTAAGAGCGAGAAGGCGGTGCCACCGCAGTTGCTCGGGCTGGTCCGGGTGCAGTTGCGTGGCGAACCGGTGGCCCCGGTGGCCCGGATCACCACTCGCCGGACCGTGCGCCGGTTGATCGGCGAGAACGGCGTGGTGCTGGCTGAGGTCGCCGATGACCAGGTCGTCGCCGAGGCCTTGGGGGCAGAACTGACCACGAGCACGTGGCGGGAGATCGAGGTGGAGCTGGTGGACGGGGACGATGCCCTGCTGGAAGCCGCGTCCGCGGCACTGGTCGAGGCCGGTGCCCGGCCCTCGGACTCGGCCTCCAAGCTGCAGCGCGCGCTGGTCCACCGGCTTCCGGTGCTGCGACTGCCGAACCTGGCGGCGGCCGCCGACCAGGCCAAGGCGGCCCGCAAGGCTGGGACGGCGTCAAGCCAGAACGGCGCGAAGAAGGCCGGCAAGAAGGGTTCCAAGGCCACGCCGAGCGCCGGCGCCGTCATCGTGGACTACCTGACCCTGCAGGTGCAGGCCCTGATCTCGGAAGATCCACGGGTCCGGATCAGCGCCGACGACGCCGTGCACCAGATGCGCGTGGCGACCCGCCGACTTCGTACCGCGCTGGCGACGTTCCGGCCGTTGTTCGCCGACCGCGCCGGTGAGCCGCTCCGGGACGAACTGAAATGGCTCGGCGGTCTGCTCGGCGGGGCCCGTGACGCGGAGGTGATGCGGGCCACCCTGAAGGCGCATATCGCCGAGCAACCGGCCGAGTTGGTGCTGGGACCGGTCCGCCGCCGGGTGGACCTGGAACTCGGCCAGGCCTACCGGGACGCGCACAAGAAGCTGGTCGCCGCGCTCGACGGCGACCGCTACCTCGCCCTGGTCACGACGCTGGAGGCCTTCGTCGCCGAGCCACCGTTCAGCGCCGAGGCCGCGACCGAAGCGACCGAGGAACTGCGCACGCGGGTGCGGCATGCGTGCCGCCGGGTGCAGAAGGCGGCGAAGGGTCTGGACGGCGAGCACGACCCGGCCGAGCAGGATCAGTATCTGCACGACGTCCGGATCGCCGCCAAGCGCGCCCGGTACGCGGCCGAGGCGGTCCGCCCGGTGATCGGCAAACCGGCCAAATCCGTCGCCGAGGCGATGGAGGCGATCCAGGAGACCCTGGGCCACCACCAGGACGCGGTAGTGGAACGCCAATGGCTGCGCGAGCTGGGCAGTCGCGCCTTCCTGGCCGGTGAGAACGGCTTCACCTTCGGCCGGCTGCATGGCCTGGCCGATGCCCGGGCCCAACACGACGAGGAGCGGTTCGCCGACGTCTGGTTAGCCACCCGCGCGGTGCTCTCGGACTGGCCCGGCTGACCTCATCCGGCGTCGTTTCCGGCGCCTACCATCCTCGAGTCGGCCGCCTCGGCAGCCGAAGCTCCCAATGTTCACTACGTCGTGACTTCAGCCACAGACCTGCGCGCGGGTCGTGGGCGGGTGTCCACCAATTTCCTGACGTTCAGCATGATCGTCGGCGAGGAGAACCGTGTTCATCCTGGTGCGGCATGCGCATGCCGGTGACAAGCGGCAATGGCGAGGTGAGGACTCGAAGCGCCCGCTGTCCGAACGCGGTCGGCAGCAGGCCGAGGGCCTGGCCCACAACCTGTCCGGCTTGTACACCCCGCGCCTGATCAGCAGCCCCTACGTGCGCTGTCAGCAGACCCTGCGGCCGCTCGCCGCGCGCTCCAACCGAACGATCGAGACCAACCGCCGGCTGGCACCCGACGCCCGGGTGTCCGACCTCGATGCCTTCCTGGCCGACCCGGCCCTGGAGGGCGCCGTGCTCTGCACGCACGGGGAAACCCTCTCGGCGCTGATCCGACGCTGGCGGCAGAAGGGCGGCGTGACTTTTTCAGCGGACAGCCCGCCCCCCGACGGTCCGCTGCTGGGCAAGAACGCGACCGAGAAGGGCGCCGCCTGGATCGTGGTGGACGACGAGACCGGCCGCTCCGCGCACTATCTGCGCCCGCTGCACGTCGGCCCGGTGCTCGGACCCGGCAGCGAGCAGTTGGCCGACATTCCCGGCCCTGGCAGACGCTAGGACGCCACCGTGAAATGCAGGATCAGCATGGACGATCCCGGCCGGACGCCGAGTTGTTCGGCCACGTCGGCGTCGATCTCGGTGAGCTCAACGGCATCAACGACGCCCGGACTCAGCCCATCCAGCACCACGGACACCGAATCCCGTCGGTTGGGCGCTGCCACCACCGGCCCGCCCGGGCCGCCGGGCGTCAGCAGCCCCTCGGACAGCAGCCGCTGAATCGCCCGGTCGGCGGTTCGCCCTGCCACCCGCCAGGTCTGGGCGATCTCCGACGCCGGCGGAATCCGCTCGCCGGACTTCAGCCCGCCGCGCTCGATCCGCTCCCGAAAGTGGGTGGCGATCACTTCGTACGGCGCCTTCCGGGCAGCCACCCGCCCGTTCGACGACGGCGTGGTCACAGCACACCGACGACATAGGGCGCGATGAACGGACGACGAGTACGCACGCTGGTCACTCCTGACAGGTGGTCGCCGGATACCTGACCACCATTACCGGCGGTCGCGGCCTCCGGGTGACTGCCAGGTGGCGTGAACACAAACACTCGTCGCCGAGCAGCCGTGCCGCCGCATCCGTCCACCGCGGCTCGGGGTCGACAGCAGCACTGGCTGGCGGAACCCCTTGATCTGGTGGACCGTTGTCCTGATTGACCTGAGAGGTGGGGATTCCGTCATGGGTTTTTTCGATCGACTACTGGGACGCGAGCCGCAACCGTCCAGCCGTCCCGACTACGGCAGTGCCCGGCCTGACTACGGCACGCCTACGGGTGGGGCGCCTCGCCGCACCGGCTCGGCACCCCCCGTGGACAGCGATGAGGCCGCGATCGAGCGCTACCGGTACCTGCTGCGGACGGCTCCACCGGATGCCATCGAGCAGGCCCACCGGGAGGCGTTCTCCCAGCTCACGCCCGAGCAGCGGCGCCAGGTGCTGACCCAGCTCGGGTCCCAGGTGCCGGCCTCCGAGCGGGCCACGTCCGACGACCCGCAGTCACTGGCCCGGATGGCCACCCGAGCCGAGATGCGTCGTCCCGGAACCCTGGAGCGCAGCTTCGGTGGCGGGATGGGCGGCGGCATCGGGATGGGCGGTCTGCTCGCCGGCAGCCTGCTCGCCAGTGTTGCCGGTGCCTTCGTCGGAACGGCGATCGCGGACGCCATGTTCGACAACTCCGACAGCTCGGACGGCTCCGACAGCGCGGACGGCGGGGACAGTGCGGACGCCGGAGACAGCGGTGACGGCGGTGGATCGGCTGACAACGCTGACGGCGGCGGCGGTTTCGACAGCGCTGGCGATTTCGGTGGCGGGGACTTCGGCGACTTCGGCGGCGGCGACTTCTAGCGGAAAGCCTGATGGGACGGGGTTCTGACCCATCTGCTGGGTCTGAAGCCCATCCAAGTCACAGGTTGATCTTGATCCATAAGCGCTTTGGGCGCCCAGTTCTTCAGGTGGTTGCGTCCGCGGCGGGCGTGGTCGGCTCTTCCGACGCCACGGTCGTGGCCTCAGTGGCCGGGTCGGACGTCGGCGCGTCCGTGGTCGGGTCCGGCGGTGGTGGCGTCGTCTCCGGCACGGTCGGGTCAGACGTCGGCTCGGTCGTCGGGTCGGACGTCGGGTCTGACGCCGGCGGGTTGGTCGGATCGCCGGGCGGTGTCGAGCCACCGCCAGTGGGTGACGGCGAGTGGGTGGGCGGCACCGTCGTGCTCGGGCCCGGCCGCGGCGGGCCGGTCGGCAGTGGCGGCCTGGTGGGCGACGGGTTCCCGCCGGGCGCCGGGTCCGGGTCCGGCAGAGACGGCGGCGGACCGGGCGGGGTGGCGGGCGGCGCGCTGTCGTCCGGGGGCGGGGTCCCCGGCGGTCGGGCCGGGAACAGCACGGTCTTGCCTGTGGCGTAGGAGTCGGCCAGCGCCAGCACCAGCGAGACGTAACTGTCCGAGTGGTTGTACCGGTACACCGCAGCCCACCGACCCTGCTGCGTCGCCAGCGAACCACCGCCCGCGCACAGATACCGCCCGGTCGCCAGCGCCGCCGCGTTCATGTTCTGCGGATTCGCGCCCCGGCCATAGGACTTCCAGGTCCCCGGCAGGAACTGCATCGGACCCACCGCACGATCGAACACCGTGTCACCGTCGTACCGGCCACCATCCGAATCACTGATCCGCGCCGTCCCGGCCCGCGACCCGTCCAACCGGATCCCCAGAATCGGCGGCGTCACCAACCCCGCCGTCGTGATCGAGGACCCACCGTAACGACCGTGATTGCTCTCCACCCGGCCGATCCCGGCGATCAACGTCCAACTGATCGCACACCCCGGATCCGTCCGGGCCAGCTCCGCCGCCGCCGCCACATACGCCCGGTAGGCCGGCTGTGGGATCCCGGACGCGGTGAGTGGCGCTGCACTACTCAGGCCAAACGGTTTCGCCGCCGAGACCGGCGCGTTCACCGGCACCTGAGCCGCCGCAGCCGCGTCCGGTTCCCCTGACCACATCCCGTCGTAGTAATAGCTTTCCCCTTCCAAGGGTTCAGCGTGCGCCTTGACGAAGGCAACGGCGACCGGCGCGACCGCCTGCGACCCGGAGAGCGCGAGCAGGCCGGAGGTCACGGCCAGGGGCACCAGCCGTCGGCGCAGCGCTGACCGAGACCCGGAATCGGAGATCAACTTTCGGCGCAGGGCCAGCCAGGATCCGGAATCGGCGATCATCGGTGGAAGGTGCACTTAATCATTATTAGCAGCGCATTTTCGCCCTGACTCGAGATCCGGCAAACCCGGCGCGGACTTCGTCGGGCGTTAATCGTCCAGTAGCCCGATCGCCGTCCCCGACCAGGGCCAAACGGCCGACCTCCACAATGATCATTGTTGTTCATTTGTCGATCATGCTGGGCGGTGCCCACTTTCGCGCCGCACCCGCACTGATACTCCGGTGATCGTGCAAGCTTGATCACCTCAACGGTGGGACGGCGAGCGCCCGGCCGAGGCCGAGCATCGTGCCGCCGATGATCGCGCCCTTGCCGTAGGGCAGGACGACCGCGCGGATCATCCCCCAGCGGGTCGCGCCGAGTGCGTAGGCGCTTTCCCGCTCACCCACCGGCGCCTGTGAGAAGGCTTCTCGCATCACCGAACTCGCGATGGGCGTGACCATCATCGCGACCACCAGGGCGGCCAGAAAGGTTGACGACTTCAGGTCCGTCGGGCTGGCCAACGGGTCGCGTGGATCCCGGTCCGGGATCGAGAAGAACGGAATCCAGCCCAGGTACGTGGTCACCCAGTTGATCGTCCCGACCGCGTTCTCCTGCAGGAAGAACGCGCCCCACAAGCCGTAAACGACGCTGGGCACGGCGGCCATCAGGTCGACCAGGCTGACGAAGGTGCGCTGCAACCGGCTCGGCGCGTACTCGGAGATGAACAGCGCGGTGGCGATCGCGAACGGCACCGCCATCGTGATCGCGAAGCCACCGATCAAGACGGTGCCGGTGAGGATGCCGGCGATCCCGAAGTTATTGGAGTCCGGTTCCCAGGCCTGAGTGGTGAGGAAGCCGGAGCCGGCCTTGGCCAGCGCCTCGCCGGCCCGGATCGACAGGAACAGCCCGACCAGAACGATGATGCCCAGGACCACGAAACCGCTGCCGTAGGCCACGGTGGCGAAGACCCGGTCGGAGAATTCCAGCTTGGCGCTGGGGCGCCACCCGATGGTCCGCTCGTCGTCGGGCTCGATGAACTGACCCGGCTGCCCTCGGGCATGCTCGATGCCCTGCCCGCTGGGCTGCTCGTCCGACGGGTCCGGGAGCCGGTCGGTGGACTCCTGCTCCCAGGCGACCGTGACCTGATCCGGATCTGTCATCGGGCGACTCTGAGCCGGTTCTGGCCCTTGAAGTCGATGCCGCCGGGCCGGGCAGCGATCGGGTCCCGCGCAGCGGGACGACGGAACCGGCCGAAAGCCGGTCCTCGACGACCCGGTCGGAGGGGGCCGGGACGACGGCGGAGGACCAGGTCAGCAGGAACTGATCGAGGTTGTAGCGGCACTCGCGCTGACGGCGGTAGCTGCGCCCGGCGACGGCGACCGGCGCGCCGTCCAGCTCGAGCTGCCACCACCACAGGCCGGTCGCCTGCAGGCCGATGAACGAGGTGCTCCGTGCGGCGTCGACCTGGGCTCGGGACATCGCCGCCAGGCACCCCAGCTCGGTCGGGCATTAGCGCTCGAACAGCACCTGGAGGCGCTCGCGGACATGCCGCAGGGTGGGGCTGGCCGACATCGACTCCCGCCAGAGCACCTCGATCACCCGGGTGGGCACCGGGTCGGTGAGCGGGACCGCCACCACCTCGTCCGGCAGCGGCCCCCGGCCCAGTCGCGGAACCAGGGCGACGGCGACGCCCTCGGCCACCAGCCGGGTCTGCGAGGCGAACTCCCAGGACCAGAAGCGCACTGTCGGCGGCGCGGCGAAACCGGCGAACATGTGGGTGAACCAGCCGTGGCAGATGCTGCCGACCGGGGTGGATGCCCAGGGCTCGGCCAGCAGGTCGCCCGGCGTCACCCCGCTCGCTCCGGCCAGCCGGTGATCGCGATGAACCAGCAGGTCAGCGACGTCCTGGCCGAGCGTGCACCCCTGCAGGTACTCGGGCCGGTGCAGCGGCACGCCGACCCAGTTGTGCACGATCGCCAGATCGGTCTGCCCGGCGGCGAGCATCTCCACCGCCTCCGGCGGGTCCTTCTCGACCAGCTCCGGAACCACCTCCGGGCTGGTTGTCACCAGGTCCGCGACCAGCGGTGCGACCAGACCGCGGACAGCGGTGGAGAAGGCGACGATCCGGATCGCACCGCGGGCATCGGCGTCCTCGGCCTGCAGCCCGGACATCGCCGCCTCCAGATGCCGGACGATGCCGTGTCCGTGCTTGACCAGCAACCGGCCCTGCTCGGTGAGCACCACCCCACGCCCGACCCGATCCAGCAGGACCACGTCGAGGTCCCGCTCCATCCGCTTGATCTGTTGGGACACCGCGGACGGCGTGTAACCGGTGGCGGAGGCGGCGGCCGAAACGGTGCCGTGAGCGTCCAGAGCCAGCAGCGAGCGCAAGGCGATGAGGTCAATCATGAAGCAACGCTACCGAATCAGCGGTACAGATACTTGCTGGACGTGAACGATCCCACGGGTCATGGTCGAAGGGTGCCGATCAAAGACATCCTCCTCGCCGTCACCGTCGCCGTGATCTGGGGGATGAACTTCGTCGTGATCGACGAGGGGCTGGGCGATATGCCGCCGACGCTCTTCGTCGCGCTCCGGTTCGTCGTCGTCCTGCTCCCGGCGGTGTTCCTGGTGCCGCGGCCCAACGTGCCCTGGCGCACGCTGGCAACGGTCGGGCTCTTTCTCTGCGTGGGCCAGTTCGGCCTGCTCTACACCGCGCTTGCGGCCGGGATGCCGGCCGGCCTGGCCAGCCTGGTTCTGCAGGCGCAGGTGCTGTTCACGGTGGCGCTGGCGGCCTTGCGGCTGCACGAACGGCCCACCGCCCGGCAGGTCGTCGGCACCGTGATCGGCGCCTTCGGACTGGCGATCGTCGCCTCCGGGCGCTCGGCCGAGACCCCCCTGTTGGGCCTGCTGCTCACCCTCGCGGCGGCGATGTCGTGGGCGATCGGCAACGTCGCGAGTCGCCGGGCCGCGGTCGCTTCCGGCCTGTCGATGACCGTCTGGTCGGCGCTCTTTGTGCCGCTCCCGCTGTTCATCCTGGCCCTGGCCATCGACGGACCCAGCGATGTCGGCGCCGCCCTCACCCACCTCACCCTGGCCAATGTGCTGTCGACGGCCTACACCGCCTATCTCGCCTCGCTGGTCGGATACGGGATCTGGAACACCCTGCTGGCCCGGCATCCCACGGCGCTCGTCGTCCCGTTCACGCTCCTGGTGCCGGCCGTCGGGATGCTCACGGCGTGGCTCGTTCAGGGCGAGCAGCCCGGGCCGGCCGAAGCGATCGGCGGCCTGGCCCTGCTCGTCGGCGTGGCGGTCACCGCCATCAGCCGGTCCGCCTTCGTGGCGATCGAGCAACCCACTGTTACCGACAGCGCCGTCGACACCGGTTTGAGCGACCCAGTATCCGGCTCGGAAACGGCTCGGAAAACGATGCCGGTAGCGACGCCCTGAGGCCGATGCCGCCGCCCGCACCGGTCCTCACGTAACCGGTTCCGAGCTGTCTGGACAGGCAAATCCTGGGCTTTTCGTCCGCTTTTATCCGGAATTGGAAACACATCTGAGACGAAGCCTTGACACTTGCCGCAACTGGGGGCGATTCTCCCGGAAAGCGCTCTCTGAAACGACCCCGCAACCTGTTGTTATCCGGTAGCAAGAAGCCCCCTACACGCCGGGTGACCCAGAGCGCGCTGACTTCGACCCAGGGCCGGCCTGACCCCGTGCCTCTCGTCACCCTCAGCTAGGAGCCATCGATGTCTCCCGTTCCACACGCTGTCCACCGATCCGACCGCAGGTACGTGATCACGGTGTTCGCCGCGGTGCTCGCCATCCTGGCCGGCTATCTGGCCTTCACCTCGTCCGGCCCCGCGAATGCCGCCGCCACCCTGCTGTCGCAGGGCAAACCGGCCACCGCCTCCTCCAGCGAGAACGGCGCCGCCACCGACGCCGCGCTCGCGGTTGACGGAAACACCGGGACACGCTGGGCGAGCGCCTTCGCCGACCCGCAGTGGCTCCAGGTCGACCTCGGCAGCACGCAGGCGATCAGCCAGATCTCGCTGAACTGGGAAGCGGCCTTCGCCTCGGCGTTTACCATCCAGACCTCCACGAACGGCACGACCTGGACGAACATCACCCCGGTCACAGCCGGCAAGGTCGGCGTCCAGACTCTCGACGTCACCGCTAGCGGCCGGTATGTGCGGATGAACGGCACCGCCCGGGCCACCGGCTACGGCTACTCGCTCTGGGAGTTCCAGGTCTTCGGCGGCACCACGGTGGAGCCCACCGTCTGCGGGACCACCAATGTCGCGCAGGGCAAGTCGGCCACCGCCACGTCGGCGGAGAACGCGGCCAACGCGGCCGGCCTGGCCGTTGACGGCAATGCCGGTACCCGCTGGTCCAGCACCTTCAGCGACCCGCAGTCGCTGACCGTCGACCTCGGTGCGGCGCAGCCGATCTGCCGGATCGGGCTGAACTGGGAGGCCGCCTTCGCCTCGGCATTCACCATCCAGACCTCCACGGACGGAACGAATTTCACCAACATCACCCCGGTCACCGCGGGCAACGTCGGCGTCCAGACCTTGGACGTCGCCGGCAATGGCCGGTACGTGCGGATGAACGGCACCGCCCGGGCCACCGCCTACGGCTACTCGCTCTGGGAGTTCCAGATCTACACCGGTAACGGCTCCACGCCGACCCCCACGCCGACGGTGACCCCGTCCGGCCCGACCATCCCGACCTCGGACAACCCCGACTTCGGGCCGAACGTGCACATCTTCGACCCGAGCATGGCGAACGCCACCGTGCAGGCCTCCCTGGACGAGGCGTTCAACGCCCAGAAGGACACCAACAGCGCGCAGTTCGGCAACCGCCGGGACGCGTTCTTCTTCAAGCCCGGCACGTACAACAACACGTACGCCAATATCGGCTTCAATACCTCGATCCTCGGCCTGGGGTTGAGCCCGGACGACACCAACATCAACGGTGCCGTGACGGTCGACGCGTTCAATGCCTCTGACGCCGGTAACGCCACCCAGAACTTCTGGCGCTCGACGGAGAACCTGGCCGTCACGCCGGTCGGTGGTTATGACCGGTGGGCGGTCGCGCAGGCCGCGCCGTTCCGCCGTATGCACATCAAGGGCAACCTGCAGGTCTACCCGGCCAGCTACGGCTGGGCCAGTGGCGGCTACATCGCCGACAGCAAGATCGACGGCGAGGTCTCCTCGGCCTCGCAGCAGCAGTGGTACTCCCGGGACAGCAGCTTCGGCAGCTGGGTCGGCTCCAACTGGAACATGGTGTTCTCGGGCGTCTCCGGGGCTCCGGCCCAGAGCTTCCCGACCCCGCCGATGACCACGCTCGCCACCACCCCGGTATCGCGCGAGAAGCCGTTCCTGTACATCGACGGCGCCGGTAAGTACCGGGTCTTCGTTCCGTCCCTGCGGACGAACTCCTCCGGTGCGAGCTGGACCAGCGGCACCACCGCCGGCTCCTCGATCCCGATGAGCCAGTTCTTCGTCGCCAGGCCGTCCGACGGCGCGGCCAAGATCAACCAGGCGCTGGCCCAGGGGCTGAACATCTTCTTCACCCCCGGCGTCTACCACCTCAACCAGACGATCAACGTCACCCGGGCCAACACCGTCGTGCTCGGGGTCGGCCTGGCCACGCTCATCCCGGACAACGGCATCAACGCGATGACGGTTGCCGACGTGGACGGCGTCAAGCTCGGTGGCCTGCTGTTCGACGCCGGCACGACCAACAGCCAGGCGCTGCTGACCGTCGGCACGGCCGGGTCCTCGGCCAACCACGCCGCCAACCCGACCACCATCCAGGACGTGTTCTTCCGGATCGGCGGCGCCGTCGCCGGCAAGGCCACCACCAGCCTCGTGGTCAACAGCAACAACACGATCATCGACCACATCTGGGCCTGGCGTGCGGACCACGGCGCCGGGATCGGCTGGAACGTCAACACCGCTGACACCGGCCTGCTGGTGAACGGCAACAACGTGCTGGCCACCGGCCTGTTCGTGGAGCACTACCAGAAGACCGAGGTGCAGTGGAACGGCAACGGCGGGAAGACGATCTTCTTCCAGAACGAGATGCCGTACGACGTGCCGAACCAGGCTTCCTGGATGAATGGGGCGAAGAACGGCTACGTCGCCTACAAGGTGGCGGACGGCGTCACCACGCACGAGGCCTGGGGCATGGGTAGCTACTGCTACTTCAATGTCAACGGAACCGTGAAGGCGGACAACGCCTACGAGGTGCCGAACACGGCGGGAGTCAGGATGCACGACCTGGTCACCGTCTCGCTCGGTAACAACGGCAGCATCAGCCACATCATCAATGGCGTGGGCCCGCTCACCCCGACCGACTCGTCCCCCGCCAAGCTCCTCGCCTACCCCTAACCCCACCCAACCGGCCTGCGCCCGACCTCCTCGTCGGGCGCAGGCCCTCTCTCCAAACCATCGTTAGCCCCTCGCGGGGCTGTGGTCAGGCCCGAAATAGGCCGGAATCACAGCCCCGCGGGGGGCTAACCATTTGCCGGGAGGGGCTAACCGTTGCTGGGGGGCTATCCATTTGGTGGGAGGGAAGTCAGGCTTTCTTGCCGGGGAGGATGCTCCGGCCCTGCACGTGAACGTCGAAGGCCGCCAGCGGCTTGTCCGCCGGTCCGTTCGTGACCTCACCGGTGGCGTAGTCGAACTTGGATCCGTGGCACGGGCAATCCAGGGACTGGCCGGCCGGCTTGACCGGGCAGCCCGCATGGGTGCAGATCGCACTGAATGCCGCCAGTTTCTTCGCGCTGATCCGACTGATGATCAACTGCTTGCCGTCGGCGCTCTTCACGGCCTTCGCCGTACCGATCGGAATGTCGTCCACGCTGGCGAGGGCCGCGGGATCGGCCTCTGCTTCGCCTTTATCCGGGTCATTGAGGTCGGGGTAGTCTTCGGGGTTCGTGCCCGGGTCGGTGCCGGGGTCGGACGCTTCCGGGACGCTGAACCCTTCCGCCGGCGCGACGTAGTCGTTCCCGGTGGAACAGGCTGCCGTCACTGCGACGATCAGCCCTGCGCCGGTGCCTGTGAGGACGGTGCGACGGCTGGTGGGAAGCGGTGCCTTCATGCGTGCGCTCCTGTGAGGTCCGGGGACAGGTTCTCCCTGGGATACGCACTCGGGATCGGAACGGTTCAGCGCCTCGGTGTGGAGCGAGTCACGAATCCACGCCTCTACAGACACCTACCGAACATCTACAGAGCGTCACGAATCCAGGACGACGAGCGCGACCTGACACAGTCGCTCGAAGTACAGGACCTCGACCCGCGAGGTCATCAGCGGCATCACGGCGTCCAGGTCCTCGATCCTGCGGGTCAGGTCCTTGATCTGGTCCTCACCCAGGGTTCCACCGGCCCGCCAGCCCTCGACCCAGCCGGCGATGTCGGCCTCCAACGCCACTAGGTCGATCCCACCGAGCTCTGCACCGCGCAACCGGGCAGGAAACTCCGCATGCAGGTGCTTTCGCCACAGTCGGGAGACCTCATCACCGACCGCTACATTCCGTCTCACGCCGAGAGTCTGCCGCACCCGCCGGTACGGCGGCCAGGAAATGGCCGAGCAGCACCCGACCGATGAGCCCGACGGTCGAGTGCAGTCTTGTCTGTGCAGGGTTGGATCGACCCCTGTGCCACATCGAGCGCTACATCGACTGCTCCATCGACGAGAGGACCTCCGATGCCGAAGATCATTCCCTGCCTGTGGTTCGATGGGCAGGCCGAGCAGGCCGCCGAGCACTACGTCGGCATCTTTCCCGACTCGAAAGTGCTTGACGTAACCCGAGTCGGCCCCAACGGACCTGGCGTCGAGGGCACGGTTCTGACCGTGAATTTCAGCTTGGACGGGCAGGAGTACGTCGCACTCAACGGCGGCCCGCAGTTCCCCTTCACCGAGGCCATCTCGCTGCAGATCTACTGCGCGGATCAGGACGAGGTCGACCGCTACTGGAACGGCCTGACCGAGGGCGGCGAGGAGAGCCAGTGCGGTTGGCTGAAGGACGAGTTCGGCCTCTCCTGGCAGGTGGTACCGACCGTCATGTTCGATCTGATCGGTGACCCGGATCCGGACCGGGCCGGGCGAGCCATCCAGGCCATGCTCCAGATGCAGAAGCTCGACATCGCCGAGCTGCAGCGGGCCGCCGACGAGGACAAGCCGCCGTCCTGAGCAAAGGAACCCGAGCAAAGAAGCAGAGAATCGCCAGCATCCAGCTGCTCACTCTGGGTAGCTAGACGCTACTGTCTGCCATGGATGCTCGTCGTCGGGGCGGCGTCTGTCCATCGGAGAGCAGACCCCATGATCGTCGCCATCCATGCCAAGAACCGGAACCACCGAGGGACGAATGTACTGCGGGCAGGTCTCGCCGTCGTTCTCGCGATGGGGGCAGCGAGCCTCGCCTCGCCGGCGGCCGCCAGCCCGACGCCGGCCTGTTCCCCCAGCTCTTTGCTGGACGGTTCGTTCCAGGTACTGACCTTCACCAGTACCAGCTTCTGTAACTGGACGGTCCCGGCCGGGGTCAGCACCGCCAACGTCCTGCTCGTCGCCGGCGGCGGAGCCGGGGCGGCCAGTACCGACGGGCCGGGCGCGGGCGGCGGAGGCGGACTCGTCTATCGAGCCGCCGGTAGCGGCGGTCAGGTGACCCTGACCCCCGCTGACACGGTCAGCATCAGGGCCGGGGCGGGAGGGGTGGCCCAGAGCGCCGACGTGGCCGGGAACAATGGCGCCACCACCACCTTCGGCGCCCTGACCGCCGCCGGCGGAGGTGGCGGTGGAAGCGGCACGGACGGCGCCGGACGCAACGGCGGCTCCGGGGGCGGTGCGAGTCAGACGGGCAGCCTTGCCGGTGTCGCCACACCCACCGAGCAGGGCCATAACGGCGGACTCGCGACCTCGTCCACGCACGGCGGTGGCGGTGGCGGTGGCGGAGCCGCCGCCAGCGGCGCGACCGGGGGAATCGGCCGGACCCTGACGATCAGCGGTGCAAGCGCCGTCTATTCGGCCGGCGGCTCGGCCTTGAACAGCCTGGGCTGCGCCGCCCTGGCCTGCGTCAACCGAGGTTCGCGATCCGGTTTGAGGCCCGCCGGTGGCCCACCGCCGTACGGGCGCGGCGGCTGGTCGGACTCCGGCGGGACCGCCGTCCGTGAGGGTTGGGCCGGCGTGGTGATGGTTCGCTATGCGGTGCCGGCCGTTGCCCCCGGAACCCCGGGAACCCCGACCGCCACGGCCGGCAACGGGCAGGCCGAGGTGACGTTCTCGGCGCCGATCGGCGGTGCCACACCGAGCAGCTACACGGCCCGGGTCGCCGCTCCCGGCGATACGTCCAAAACCTGTACCCTGACTCTGTTCTCGGGATCCAGGGCGAGGATCGCACCCGCCACCGTCTCCACGCTCGCCTGTACGGTGACCGGGCTGACCAATGGCGCGTCCTACACCTTCGAAACGAAGGCGAGCAACGGCGCGGATTCGGCCTGGTCGGCGCCGTCCAATTCGGTCATCCCGGTCGGACCGAGCGCGCCGAGCCCGCCATCCGCCCCCACCGCAGTGACCAGCGTCCCCGGGACGGCATCGCTGGCCGTGTCCTGGGCGCCGGTCGACGAGGCAACCGGTTACACCGCGACCGCCCAGCCCGGCCCGGCCAGCTGCACGACCACCGGCACATCGTGCATCCTCGGCGCAACGGCCGGAACCTCTTACACCGTAACCGTTGTCGCCCACTCAGCGACCGGTACATCGGACCCCTCGGCGCCCTCGGCCGCGACCACCCCGCTGCAACCGGTGATCCCGAGCACGCCGCCGCCGACCGCCCCGATCACCCTGACCACGGACAAGGGGCAGATCGCCCTGGCTGCTCCCGGCCAGGAGATCGTGGTGATCGGCACCGGATTCGCCGCCTACTCCACCGCAACCGTCATCCTCTACTCCACCCCCATTCAGCTCGGCACCGTCACCACCGACGGAACGGGCGCATTCTCGGTACCGGTCACCGTGCCGGCCGATCTGGCCAGCGGCGCGCACACGTTCCTGGCCACCGGAATCGACCCGGCCGGCGGAACCCGGCTGATGGCGCTGCCGGTCACGGTGGCTCCGACCGACGGCGGAAGCACCGGAGGCGGAGGCGACGCCCAGACCGGCACCCTGCCGATCCCCGCCGGTGGCAGCATCACCCTGCTGGACGCCGCGGGCCTCGCCGCCACCACGGTCGTCATTCCCGGGCAGGGCACCTATGCCCTGGACGCCGTCACCGGGATCATCAGCTTCGTTCCGGTCACTGGATTCGTCGGTACCGCGACCGCGGTCAGGTACCGGATCACCGACGCCATCGGCACCGTGGTCACCGGGACCTACACCGCCGTGGTCACCGCGCCCGCTCCGCCGAGCCCACCGGCCGGCAAGCCCACGGTGAAGCTGCCGGTCCGGATCATTTCCAGCACCGGCAAGCACGGCTCCGCCGCACTGTCGTGCCGGATCTCCCGTGGCGCGATCGCCAGGTGCACGGTCACCGCGACGGCCGTGGTGAGCGGACGCAGCGTCGCCGTCGGGCATGGCGTGACCACCCCGAAGGCCGCGCAGAACCTGAAGCAGGTCACGGTCCGGACCGCGCTCAACGCCCTCGGCCGCTCGCTGGCCGCCCGCCCCGGAGGGGGAAGGTTCACCTTCACCGCCGTCGTCGTCCAGCGCGGACGCACCGGCAGCAAGCTCGCGCGCGGGACGACCACCGTGCTGGCCAAGACGTACACCTTGCCCCGCTCGGTCCGCTTCGGCACCGACTCGTCCGTCGTCGGCGGCTCGGACGCGAAATACCTGCGCGGCGTTCGCGCGAAACTGGCCGGCGCCAAGGTGATCACCTGTGTCGGGCATGCGGATAGCCGGGGCAGCGCGCTGGGGGCCCTTCGGCTCAGTACTCGCCGCGCCAAGGCCGCCTGCGCCATTCTGATCAAGGGCCGCAAGATCGCCGTGCGCATTGTCAGCAAGGGCGAAAAGGCGCCTACCGGAAAGAACAACACCGATGCCGGGCGAGCTCGCAACCGTCGGGTCGACGTCACGGTGCACAACTGAGGACGACGGACAGGAGACTCTGAACCGGAGGCGTACAGTTGCGCCCATGGTGGTCCTTTCGCTGAGCCAGGCCCGAGTGCAGTTGGACGCGCTCGTGCGCCGTGCCGCCTCCGATCGGGAGCGGGTCACCATCACCAACCACGGACGGCCCGCGGCGGTGCTGGTCAACGCCGAAGAGCTGGCTGACCTGGAGGAAGCCCTGGGCCTGGCGCAGTTCCGCATGCGACAGGCGGCGGGTGAGGACCACACCGTCCCGCACGCCGAGGCCGGACAGAAGCTCGGCGTCCACCAGGTCGACGTGGGTGACACCGGAACGGGTCGTCCGACCGCGTGAGCTACTCGCTCGACTGGTACGAGGCAGCGCTCAACATTGCCGCCGGATACATCAAGGACGACCCGGACGGCGTGGACGAACTCTTCGATGCCCTGGGCCGACTCACCGACGATCCGCGCCCGCGCAAGAGCAAGGCGCTGACGACGCCGCAGCTGCGCCGGCTACGGGTCGGCAAGTACCGGGTGCTCTACGAGATCGTCGATTCCGTCGGCTCGATCATCGTGATCCACGTCGGTCGGGTCGGCTAGTACCGCCGGACGGACCGATGGACCGCGTTCTGGTTCAGCCGGCCGTTGGCGACCCGCAGGCGGGGCAGGCACGTGCGTTATCGGCGACCGGCTGCCGACAGTCGGCGCAGTGGAACGAAGGAGCGGGCCCCGAAACCGTGGGCGGCGTCCGGCTCGGCCAGCCCCCACTGGGCAGGCCGAGCAGGCGGCGGAGGAGTTGGAGCACGCGCCTACACCGGCTCGAGCGGAAGGTGCGGCTCGTCCGGCAACTCGACGGCGACCTGGTCCCCCGGCCTGACCGGACCGCCGTTGCGAACCACGCCCATGATCCCCGCCCTGCGGATCAGCCGGCCCTGCTCGTCCCGGTCGAGGACGGCCTTCATCAAGCCCACCTGCAGCCCGTTGAGCTGCACACACGGGTTGCGCAGCCCGGTCACCTCCACCACGGCTTCGGCGCCCAATCTCAGCACCGTGCCCTGCGGCAGCGCCAGCAGATCGAGCCCGCGGGTGGTGACGTTCTCCCCCATCCCACCCGATTTGACCTCGAAGCCCCGCCCGGCCAGCTCGTCATGCAGTTCGGACTGGATCAGGTGCACCTGCCGAAGGTTCGGCTGGGTCGGGTCGACGCGCACCCGGGAGCGGTGCTGCACGGTCACCCCGGCATGCGCGTCACCGGCCACGCCCAGCCCTTCGAGCAGCACGATCTCGCCGCTGACCGGCTTGCTGAACCGGTGTTCGCCGTCCGAACTGACCGCCACCACCACGCCGTCCCGAATTTCCGTCATGTATCCAGTCTGCCTGGTGGCCCCGCGCTGCGGCATGACCTCCACAGGTGCAGACGCGACCGGACCGCAGACCTACAGCGGCAAATACATCACGTGCAGTCCGACGAGGCCGCGCTCGCGGTGGTCGAACGCCTCCGGGATGGTCGCCATGATCTGGAAGCCGAGCGACAACCAGAGCGCGACGGCGGCATGGTTGGTCTCGACCACCGCATTGAATTGGATGCCGCGGTAGCCGTCTGCCCGGCATTGCTCGACGATATGCCGACCCAGCGCCCGTCCTATCCCCTGACCTGCGTATTCCGGGTTCACCATGAAGCTGGCAGTGCCGATGTGTGCACCCCGTCCCGGTCGGTTCGGGCCCATCTTCGCCGAGCCGAGCACCATTTCCCCGGTGCCGTCCTCGGTGTCGTGCCTCCGGACCGCGACGACGGTCAGGTCCGGTGGTTGCGCCATCCACAGGGCTCGGCCCGACTCCTCGGTCAGATCCTGCGGGTAGGCGTAGGTGTCGCCCGCCTCGACGATCCGGGCGAAGAACGGCCAGATCAGTGGCCAATCCGCGGCGCCGGCCGGCCTGATCTCCAGGTCAGACCTGATCGGCCCGGCTTCCGAGGTACGTCCCTGCGAGCGATTGCTGATGACGGGTGGGTTGCTCACATCTGGTCGGTTGCTCACGTCCTCGACCGTAGTTGGCCCCACATCACCCCGGGTATACCCAGATCATGCTGCGCCCGGACTCGGCAGGAGCATGGAGCTCGTCCTCCTCGATCCGGTCCAACCGATAGCCGAGCCGTCGCGGGATCTGCAGGCTGCGCAGGTTGGCCACGTCACAGTGGATCTCCACCCGGTCGACGTCGCTCAGGCCGAGCGCCACCTCGGTCAGCGCGCCCGCGGCGGCGGTGGCGTAGCCGTACCCGGTGGCATCCTCGGCGAGCCAGTATCCGAGCTCGAGCGCTCGCGGGCCGATCCGCCGCTCCAGCCCGAAGTTGCCCAGGTGAGCTCCGGTGGCCGCGTGCAATGCCAGGTACTGGAACGAGGTGCCCTCGTCCCAGCGCGCCACCGCCTTCGGGACCCGTTTGCGCTGTTCCTCGACGGTCGCGGCGGCAGGCACCGCCCAGATCAACCAGACCGACAGCCGGCCGAGGTTGGCCGCCACCGTGTCCGCGATCATCTGCGCATCCTCCAGGCGGGTTCGGCGCAGCACGAAGTCACCGCCGTCGATCCGTTCCGGAGGCAGTTCGACCATGGCACCGGTCTACCGCAGCAGGCAGAACTCGTCACCCTCTGGATCGGCGAGCAGCACCAGGGATTGGTGCACGGCTAATACCCGAGCGCCGAGCGCCACCAGTCGGTCGAGCTCGGCGTCCGGATCGTCGGCCCGCAGGTCCAGGTGCACCCGGTTCTTCACGGTCTTGCCCTCCGGCACGCGCTGGAACCAAAGCCGTGGCGTACGGCCGGGTTCCGCCTCGACGAGCACCGTCGGGTCGTCTTCCGGATCGAGGATCCCAACGCTCCGCAAGCGGGCCAACTCGACCTCGTCGTAGGGGGCGACCGCGTAGTCGTCCAGGACCGCCGCCCAGAATCGAGCCAGCGAGGCCGGGTGCGCGCAATCGACGACGATGTCCTGGATTCGGGCCATCGCTCAGTCTCCGCGGATCACGGCGGCCGCCTCGCGGCTGGTGACGACCGGGATCACCTCGAACTCCACCAGGTCGGCCCACTGCGCGATCCAGGCCATCACCAGAGTGAGATCGTCACACCTGATCAACTGGAAGCAGCGGCCGAACCCGGCCTCGACCCAACTGTCGACGTAGACCAGTCCCTCGGGCATGATCCGCCCGCGTTCGGCGGCCCGCTCGTATATCGGATGGGCATTGTGATCACGAAAACGTTCGATCACCATGAACAGCACAGAAAAATAGTAGTGCCGCGGACCCAACGAACCACATCGTCCGACGGAGTATCCGAGTAGAAGGGGCCCTGCCGGGTACCGCGCACAGTAGGGAAGTCGCACACCGAACGGGGGCTCGTTTGAGCATGCTCACAGATCCGTCGGAACCTCAACGCGAGACCGAGCAGTACAAGATCGAGATCGAAAAGCTGTTCGTTGAGTACGAGGCCCAGGTCTACCGGTGCGCCCACCGCGGGCTCTCCCACCAGGACGCCGAAGAAATCGTCAGCTCAGCCTTTCTGGCTCTGCTCCCGCATTGGACCGAGGTCCGGGAGTACAGGTCACCGATCATGTACGTGATGCGGACGGCGCTGAACCTGCGCGCCGATGCCCTCCAAAGAGCCGCACAGCGGCGCGCCCAGAGCCTGGACGACCTCGATGAGACCCGGCACCACACCCCGGGGCCCGAACCGGATCACCTGGATCTGAGAGCGGCCTTGACGCATTTGAGTGCGCGCGAGGAACAGATGACGATCATGCGCTACTGGACGGATCTGGATCCGGACGAGATCGCTCAGGTACTGGGACTGCACGGCGGTCATGTGCGGAAAACCCTGTTGAACGCTCGGGAAAGGCTCGGGGAACTACTGTCCCCAGAGCAGTCCCCAGAGAACCAGACCGGCCTGGATGGAGGCCCTCGATGAGTGATCGCTTCGACGAAGAGGCCCTGCGGGACGGACTCCGGGAACTCGGCGAGACCGACCGAGATCGGTCGACCCAAGCGGCCGCACATGATCGTTTCGTGGCCGCACTTGCCGAGGCGGAGGCCGAGGATTCCAGACCGTCAGCGCCCAGGCGACCGGCTCCGGCTCCGGGATCGATTCCTGCGCCCGCTCCCAGCGCACCCACTGCCCGCAGGCGACCGCCGCTGGGCAAGCCCAATTTCTGCGATCCGCATCGAGCAACTGCCGAGGCGCTGCGGGCACAGGCCGGTGGGGTCGGGTTGGTGTTCACTGACCTTGATTCGCTGCGGGATCATTTGATGGTCACGTTCGATGAGGACACCATCGTGCTGGGCACCCACATCAGCGACCACGAGGCGTTCGCCGTCGCCGACTACCTACGCCTGCACCGCCCCAGCCTCGGCGTCATCCTGGTCCGCGACGACGTCACCACCCCCCTGCTCCAAGACGCCCTCCGCGCCGGCCTGCAAGACGTCATCCACCGCCGCGACCCCCTCGGCCTGCAATCGGCCATCAAACGCAGCGCCCACCTCGCCGCCGCCCGCCGCGACCACACCCCCGAACCCACCACCGCACCGCCCACCCCACCCCACCTCGATCAACCCACCCGACGCGGCCGCGTCATCACCGTCTTCTCCGCCAAAGGCGGCAGCGGCAAAACCACCCTCGCCACCAACCTCGCCGCCGTCCTGGCCGACCGCGGCCGCCGCAACGTCTGCATCCTCGACCTCGACCTCGCCTTCGGCGACGTCGCCATCGCCATGCAACTCTTCCCCGCCCGCACCATCGCCGACGCCGTCCCCCTCAACGGCGCCATCGACTCCTCCGCCGTCGCCGCCATGCTCACCCACCACTCCGCCGGCCTCTCCGCCATCGTCGCCCCCACCGAACCCAGCGCCGCCGAAACCATCCACGCCACCCTCATCGCCCACCTCCTCGACGTCCTGCGCACCGACTTCGACTACATCGTCGTCGACACCCCCGCCGCCTTCGACGACGAAGTCCTCGCCGCCCTCGACGTCTCCGACCTCATCGCCCTCATCGTCACCCCCGACGTCCCCGCCCTCAAAACC
>Ga0307513_10002259_pt1 | contig 26914 bp, 11 predicted proteins | sample 15_EM_MG_FD_202174 | JGI IMG/M metagenome (GOLD analysis project Ga0307513, IMG submission 202174) | Populus trichocarpa ectomycorrhiza microbial communities from riparian zone in the Pacific Northwest, United States - 15_EM | ecosystem: Host-associated > Plants > Roots > Unclassified | place...
GATCAGCACTGCTGCTGGGGAGGAATATCTCACGCCGCTCAAAGATCAGGGCACGGACGTTTTCCCGTTCGCCTCGCTCGGCGGCCCGATCATCAAAGACCGTGCGTGGTTCTTCGGCAGCTATGCGCCGCAGATTCTCAACACCCAGCGCACGATCAACTACATCAGCGCCAACCCGGTTGGTCGCGTGATCACCAACTCACAGGTTTACAATTCGCGCCAGAAGAACGAATATGCGTTCGCTCGTATCGACATTCAGCCGTTCAACTCGCTGCGTATGAACGGTACGTACCTCTGGAACCCGATTGACCAGTTGGGTACGTTGCCGGGCTTCACGACCGTGACCGACGCGAACTTGCCCAGCATCACGTTCCCTGGCCGTGGACTCGTCCGTGGCGCAGAGTTTCAGGACAACGTGGGCGGTCGCCAGTCGTCGAACAACACGACCGGATCGCTCATCTGGACTCCGACCGACAGGGTCGTCGTCACCGCGCGTGGCGGCTACAGCTTCCTTAACGAGAAGTTGGGCAACTACGGCGTCCCCGGCGTCGGCGGTCAACTCCGCCAGCTCGTTCAGGTGACCGGAACCGAAGCTCCCGCGAATTTCGGCCTCAACGCCGGCTCGCAGAACTTCCCGGGCTTCTCGCAACTCTTGTTCGACGTTTCACGTCGTCGCACGTTTGACGCCGACGCGAGCTACCTCGTCAGCAATTTCGTGGGTCGCCACCAGTTCAAGGGCGGCTTCCAGTTCAACGGCATCAGCAACCAGATTCAGAGCACGACCGTTGATACGGTGGTCTTCCGTTTCGGTGCGAACCAGTCGATCCAGTCGCTTTCGGGACACGAATTTCCCCGTAGCCCGAACGCCATCGGCGCTGGCTTCCTCCAGCGTTTCGGCGCGGTGGGTTCAGCTTCGAGCGACAACCGTGCGTTCTACATTCAGGATTCGTGGCAGCCGATCAGCCGCCTGACCTTGAACATCGGCGTCAGAACCGAGAAGGAAATCTCGCCCAGCTTCGCGCCCGGCGCGCCCGGCGTCGAGTTCGGCTACGGCGACAAACTTGCGCCGCGTCTGGGCTTCGCCTTAGACGTGTTCGGCACCGGCAACACCAAGCTCTTCGGTAGCTTTGGCCGGTTCTTCGACCGCTTCAAGTATGAACTGCCGCGCGGCTCTTTCGGCGGCAACTTCTTCCGCAACGACTACTTCGAGATTTTCCCCGGACAGACGGTTGCGAACTTCACCCGGCAGACGATCATCGGCACGAATGGCGATCCGATTGGCGGCACCTGCCCCATTCCCAACAGCAGCGGCGTCAGCCGTTGCCAGCTCGATTTCCGTATCCCGGCCAACCTTCCCGGCCAGCCGGAGTTTGGTCAGATCGATCCGGACATCGAAGCTTTCCGCCAGAGCGAGTTCACCATCGGTATGGAGCACTCCCTGACGCGCGATTTCCTGCTTCGCGGACGCTACACGCACAAACAGGTTGACCGCGCCGTCGAAGACATCGGCCTCTTCTCGCCCGGCGGTGAAGCTTATGTCATCGGCAACCCCGGCTTCGGCTTGGCGGCGGAACTCAACCAGTCGGTCGGTCTTGAGCCGTTGAAAGCGGTTCGCGACTACGACGCCGTGGAGATTGCTCTCGACAAGAGATTTGTCAACAATTTCTACTTCAACACCAGCTACACCTGGAGCCGCCTGTTCGGTAACTACGCCGGTCTGGCCAGCTCTGACGAAGTCACCCTGTTCACGAACGGCACGGCGAGCGGTCGCAACAGCCCGAACGTGAACCGCAACTTCGACTTGCCGTTCATCGGCTTCAGCGCGCTCGGCGCACCGGACAACGGTCGCCTGGCGACGGATCGTCCGCACGTGTTCAAGTTCTCGGGCGCGTATGAGCAGAGATGGAACGGGACGAACTCGACGGAAATCTCCGGCTTCACCACGCTCCAGAGCGGAACGCCGGTTTCCACCCGCTTCACCTTCCTCGGCGTTGCCGGTCAGTTCTTGAATGGCCGCGGCGACCTCGGTCGCACGGAGGCTTTCAGCCAATCCGATTTGGGTCTTCGTCATCGCTATCGCTTCGGGAGCAACGAGCGCTTCACCCTCGTGGCGACGCTCGACATCCTGAACCTGTTTGACGAAGCCAACGAGTTGGCGCGTTTTGAAACCATTTCCTCGACCGGCGTCACGCTCGGCGAGGAAGACCTCGGTATCACGGACGATTCGGTCGAAGCCAGCAGGATTTTCCAGACTGAGAATACCAGTCAGCGGATCAACACCTTCCTGCAGGGCACGCGCGATCCCCGTTACAACCAGCCGAACCTGTTCCAACTTCCGCGCAGCGTTCGCTTCGGTTTCAGATTGCAGTTCTAAACAAACTGCTTAGTCGATAGACTTGAAAAGCCCATCCGGCCACGGTCGGATGGGCTTATTTTTTGGCCGCGCCGAAACACTTGATTTTCGGTTCGAGAGTGTGAGAGATTCACCACGCTTCGTGTTCATGTCCGGCACGCGTCGCAGGCCGCCGCAAATGAAAATGCCTGTCGGCGTTGCCCGTGGCGGATGCTGAATCGCCGCTTCAGGTCAGCCGCGTTTCGCCGTCGTCTCCCCGGCTTGCCCGCTGGAGAGCGCGCTCGGCCACACGATCCAGCCTGTATTCAAACTCGTCTCAAAGAAAGAAGGTAACTAATGCGTCTTCGCATCCATACTCGCGCTCGCTTGCTCCTGTCCAACGCCCTGCTCCTATCTCTCCTGTTGCCGCAGACCACGACGCTCGGCCAGACGGCGGCGCAGACTCCCCCGGCGAACACCCCGCAACAAGATGATGTGCTGCGGATTAACACCAGCCTCGTACAGACCGACGTGATCGTGCTCGACAAGCAGGGACGCTCCGTCAAAGGACTAACCAAAGACCAGTTTGAACTGTTGGTGGACGGGCAACCGCAAGCGATCTCTTTCTTTGAAAACGTGGAGACGGGAAGCCTGCGCGAGTCCGCTCAACTCGCGGCGGCGAGCGGCACAAGCGCAACGCCGAACGCCGCTCAAACCGGGTCTGCGCTCGCGCGTCCCTCGGCGGGTCGCTCCTTCATCTTCTACGTGGACGACTTGCATCTCACCCCTGAAGGCGTCCAGCGAGCGCGCGACCTGCTCAACAATTTCGTGGGCGAGATGGGCGAGGACGATCAGGCGCTCGTCATCTCGCCGAGCGGTCAGGTAGGTTTCCTGCAACAGTTGACGGAGAACAAAGCCGCGCTCAAGATGGCCGTCTCGCGTCTCAAATATCAGTCTCAGGCCGCGCCCCTCACCACCGGACGCCGCCAGATGACCGTCTATGAAGCCCTCGCCATTGATCGCAATCAGCGCAACGTGATCGACTACAAGGCGAAAGAATACATGGACGACATGGGACTCACGCGCGCTCCGACCGACACGCCGAGCGCAGCTCCGCGCTCTTCCGCGCCCGGTCAGGTGGATGCCCCGAGGCTTACCGGCACGGATCAAAACAACCGCCAACTGACGGCGGAGATGGCGGTCAAAGCCGAGGCGCGCGTCATCATGCAGCACGCCAACGATGTCAGCGAGGGTGTGCTCGGTTCGCTCGAATTCGTGGCGCGCGGCGCGGGCACGCTGCCCGGTCGCAAACTATTTTTCTTCATCTCCGACGGCTTCGTGCTCGACACGAGAAGCGCGCGCAACTCGGAACGCCTGCAACGAGTCATAGACACGGCGGCGCGCTCCGGCGTCGCCATTTACACGGTTGACACGAAGGGTCTGAGCGTCGGCAATATCACGGCTAGTCAGGACGTGTTCTCGGACATCGCCATCGGCTCGACCCCCGGCGCGGCTCACGACGCCTCGACCGATGCCTCGACCATCTCGTTCGCCAACGACTCCGCCTCGAAAGAGATTTTGCGCACGCTCGCCGCAGACACCGGCGGTCGCGCCATTCTCAACCGCAACGATCTGGAATCGGGCGTCAACAAAATCCTGAAAGAGACTGAAGCCTATTACGTGCTGGCGTGGCGACCGCAGACGACGGCTGACTCGGGCAAACCGAAGTTCACCACGTTGAAGATCGGCCTCAAGGGACGACCCGATCTGCGCGTGCTCTCGCGCAGCGGCTTCTACACCGCGCCGCCCCCGCCGATTCCTTCTGACGCCAAACCCGTCGTCGCCAAAGACAGCAAGGGCGTGCCGCTCAAGCCCTCGGAGGCAGAACTGCGCGCCGCGATCTCTTCGGCCTTCCCGCGTCGCCAACTCGGCGTGTCGGCCTACACGAGCTATTCCAACGAAAGCGGCGACACTTACAAGATCGTCACCTTCGCCGATCTCTCCAACTATCAGATCACGCCGGGCGCGGGCGGCAAGGCGGGCGACGTTGATTTCTACGTCACGCTGCTGAACAGCGAGGGCAAAGCCGTCACGAGCGTCGGGCAGAAGGTGAGCATCGCAGAGGCGAGCCAGCCGCCTTTCAGGGTTGCCGCGACGCTCCCGAACGTGCTGCCGCCGGGGCTGTATCAAGTGCGCGTCGCCGCGCGCGATGCTCAGTCGGGACGGGTCGGGAGTTCTTTTCAATGGCTGGACATACCGAAGTTCAAACCGGGCGAACTGGCTCTCAGCAATCCGCTGCTGGCGGAGATCACGGGCAAGCCGGGAGAGAGTCCGGCGTTGTCGGTCGAGCGCAGGTTCTCGCGTAAGTCCGACATGCTCATCCAGATGTTCATTTACAACGCGGGGCGAGCGGCGGGCGCGCCCGACGTGACCGTCACGATGCAGGTGCTACAGGGCGGCAAGCAACTCATCGCCGCGCCGCCGCAACCACTCCAGACCGCAGGCGTCGCCGATACGACGCGCCTGCCCTACGGCGCGCAGATTCCGCTCGCGGGTTTTCCACCGGGACGCTACACGCTCAAACTCACCGTCAACGACCGTGGGGCCAAGGCCAACGCGTCGCAGCAGATCAACTTCACCGTCGAATAGAGCAAATTTCAGATGGAGGTAGAACAATCGCTATAACTGTAGGGGCAGGGCTTGTCCCTGCCCGTGTGGTTACGCACAGGAGCGGGCAGGGACGAGCCCTGCCCCTACATCTCTACTGCCGATTGAAATTTGCTCTAAGAAGTTCGCTACAGCAAGGCGCAAAACGGGGGCGCGGAGTGTGTGTTCAATCAACATACACTCCGCGCCCCTTCTCTTTCATTGCGAAGCCGGATGCTTTGATCCGTTCCGCGCGAAAGCCGCTATAGATTCTCTATCTCGACCGGCTCGACCGGCTCGGCCAGTTCAAACCCGAAGACGCGCGAGTAGAAATAGAGTTCGCCTTCGAGCGCGCGTTTGATGTTCTCGGCGCGGCGGAAACCGTGCTGCTCGCCCTCGAAGGCGACGTAGGCCACGGGCAGCCCCTTCGCGCGCAAAGCCTCGACCATCAACTCGGCCTGATTCGGCGGCACAACCTTGTCTTCGAGTCCCTGAAAGAAGATGACGGGGCAGGAGAGTCGGTCTGTGAAGTTGATGGGCGAGCGCGCGTGATAGAGGTCTGCGCGTCCGGGGTAAGGGCCGATCAGGTTATCGAGGTATCTCGCCTCGAACTTGTGCGTGTCGCGGACGAGCGCGCCTAAGTCGCTGACGCCGTAGTGGCTCGCGCCCGCCTTGAAGGTGTCGCGGAAGGTGAGCGCGGCGAGCGTCGTGTAGCCGCCCGCGCTGCCGCCCGTGATGACGCACCGCGCGCCGTCGACGAGTCCTTCACTGGCGAGATGGCGCGCGCCGTTCGCGCAGTCGTCAACGTCCGTGACGCCCCACGTGTCGTTGAGGCGTCGGCGATAGTCGCGACCATAGCCGGTGCTCCCGCCGTAGTTCACGTCGAGCACGGCGATGCCGCGACTCGTCCAGAATTGGATGTTGAGACTGAGCGTGGTCGAGGCCATCGCGGTCGGGCCGCCGTGGCTTTTGACGAGGAGCGGCGGGCGCTCTCCGTCGGGCGCGGCGAAGTCGTGGTTGCGCGGCGGGTAGAAAAAGGCGTGCGCGGTCTGCCCGTTCGTAGTCGGGAATTCGATGGGCTGTGCGATGGAGAGATAGCCCTCGTCAACGTCGCGTTCGTTGGCGCGGCGCAAAACTTCAAACTGCTCCGACGCCGGATCGAGCGCGACGATGGCCGCCGACTTCTGCGGCGCGCCCGCGCGGAAAACAGCCCGCCCGCCCGCGACCTGAACATATTGAATGTCGGCATAGACGCTCTCGACGGGACGGAGTTTCTTGTTCGTCGTATCGAGACGCGCCAGACGCGCCATGCCGCGCACGATGTAGCCGCAGACGATCTCCGCATCCGAAGCGAAGGCGTAAGTGGACATGCCGAAGCCCCACTGCGGCTGCCCGAACTCGGCCTCCATTTCCCACAAGTGTTCGGGCGCGTCGCCCGCGGCTTCCCCGGCGCGATATAGATTCCACCAGCCGCTTCTGTCGGAGACGAAATGCAAACGCCCGTCGGGCGACCATTCGGGTTGAAAGATCGACTCGTCGCTCCCGCCCGCGATGCGCTGCGCGTTGGCAATCGTGCCGTCTGCCGCCACGTCGCCGAGCCACAACTCCGTCCCGTCCCACGGCATGTTCGGGTGATTCCAACAGAGCCACGCCAACTGCCGACCGTCCGCACTCAGGCGCGGCGAAGAATAGAAATCGTAACCGGAGGCCAGCACTTGTCCGCCGGACGCGTTCTCGTCCGCGTCGAGCGAGAGAGCGACGAGCGTGTTCGCGGGTTCGTGCGCGCCCGCCGCGCGATGGTCTTCGCGCACGGCGATGAGACGATGGCGGGCGGCGTCTATGATGGCGTCGGCGTAGCGCAGTTCGGCGTTCGATTCGGGCGTGAGCGGTTGCGGGGCGGGCGCGTCGGGCGTCTGGCGGTAGAGACGCTGGTCGGCGAAGTTGGAGAAATAGATTGTGCCCCGGTGGACGACGAAATCGCCGCCGCCGTATTCGTGGACGCGTGTGCGCGCGTTGAAGGACAGCGGCGTCAGGTCCTGCAACTCGCCATCGGGCGTGCGGCGAACGATACATGTGCGCCCGCCCTCGGAGGGGCGAAGTTCGAGCCAGTAAACGTCTGCGCCGTCGGTTTTGATCACGCCGAGTCCGACTGCGCCCTGCACGATGAGGTCTGCGGTGATGGGCGACTTCCACGAGCCGTAAGGAGCAATTTTAGTTTCAGCCATGCCCCACATAATGAACCAAAAACCGGCGGCAAGCCAAGCCTGACGCCTGCACCGGCGACGTAAATTTTTCCGCTCCCCGCCAAACTTCTCACCCCGCCAGACCTTACGACCAGCCGCCTGAAATCGCTCTCATCAAACGACTTTCCCAGGGTTTCTCCGCTCTACCCGTCGCTTTCGCCCGTCGCTTGTCGCACGCGTTCGCCGTGCGTCTCGTTAAACATCTCAAGAATTCCTCAAGTCCGCTCGCGCATATTGACGATGACAGGATCGGGCGCGCTCGCTCGCGGGCGACGCGACCGGAGACGGGAGAAGAAGCCCTGACGATGTTGATAACTTTGCCGGAATCTCACACGCGCCCTCTGTAGCTCGCGCGTCTGACGGTCAACCTTGCAAAAGAGAGAGTTGAGATAAGGAACGATGGGATTGATCCTCGATAAGATTACGCCGCCCTCGGAGTTGCCGCGCGTCTCACGCCGGAGGCTGCTCGATGCGTTGCACGAAAGCATGGCGTGTTGCACGTCCACCGTCATCTACGGGCGCACGGGCACGGGCAAGACCATGCTCGCCGCCGACTTCGCCGAACAGAGCGAGCGGCGCGTCGCGTGGTACAAAGTTGATGCGCCGGAGGTCGAGCGGCAGACGTTCCTGCAATACCTCGTCGCCGCCGTGCGCAGACAGCATCCGGGCTTCGGGCGCAAGACGCTCGCGTTGCTCTCTTCGAGCGGCGCGATGCCGGACGCCGCGCTGCTCGCCGAGTCGTTCGTCTACGAGATAACGATGCTCGAAGCCGACGAACCGCTCCTCGTCGTGATAGACGATCTGCATCTGTTGTATGATGCCGAATGGATCGTCCCGTTCTTCGGTCGCCTACTGCCGCTGCTGCCCGTGGAAGCACACATGATTTTGATCGGTCGCACGCTGCCGCCCGCGCCGCTCTGGCGCATGCGCTCGAAGCAGACCTTGCGCGTGATTGACGAAACCGCGATGGCCTTCACGCTCGCGGAAGCGGGCGAACTGTTCGAGAGCTACGGCTTGCCGCCGAAGCCCGCCGCGCAGGCTCTCGCCGAGACGTGGGGACGAGCCGCCGCACTCGACCGCGCCGCGCGCGCGCACCTTGAAGCGTTGAGCGCGGAAGACGCGCGGCAGACGCTCGCGGCGACGAACTCCGTCGCGGAGACGCCTGCGGTCAAGTCCCGCCTACGGCTCGTGAAAGGCTACGTGGAGAATTCTGCCGTTAGGGCGAGTTGAAGCGCGCGGCAGTGCGAGGCCGGTCGGTCGCGCGGAACGGGTTCGTCACTATTCTATCCGCTGGGGCGGCCTCCGCGACACACGGAGGCGGCGAGAGGATGATGAGCAACAGGCCGCATCGTCAGGGCAAGCTACAGACTTCCCCTCTGCCGCCGCTCACAGGAGCGACGACCGTCGGCTTGGCGACGCCCGCCTTCTTCCTGCGCACCAAACTCCTCCCGCCGCGTCCCACGCCCGCGCTCCTCAAACGCCCGCGCCTGATGGAGCGGCTCGCGTCGAACCTCGCACACCCCGTCACGCTCGTCGCCGCCAACGCCGGTTCGGGCAAGACCACGCTCGTCGCAGACTTCGTGCGCACCCACGCGCGCCCCTTCGTCTGGTATCAACTCGACCGCACCGACGCAGACCCCTTCGTCTTCCTCGGCTATCTCACGCACGGCATCAAACAGGTCGTCCCCGAGTTTGGCGCGGCCACGCTCGCTTACCTGCAACAGTCCGCCGCCGAACTCCTTGAGCACCCCGAACGCGCCGTTGACGTGTTCCTCAACGAAGTGCTCGACCTCGTCGACCGCCAACTCATCTTCGTGCTGGACGACTACCACCATCTCGGCACGGACACGACCGTCCATCGCGTCGTTGATCGCCTGCTCGCGTACCTGCCCGACGTGTTGCACGTCATCATCATCTCGCGCGACGTGCCGCCGCTCGCGCTCGCACGCCTGCGTGCGCACAACGAACTCACGATCATCGACCGCGCCGAACTTCTCTTCACCGACGAAGAGACGCAGGAGCTTTTCCGCAAAGTCTTCGACCTCGAACTGACGCCCGCCCAACTCGCCGAATACCGCGAGCGCACGCACGGCTGGATCACCGCGCTGCAACTCATTCGTCAGGTCGCGCAGCGTCAGGCTCTCGCCAGCGGTGCGCGCGAAGGCGAGGCGGCGCGCCCGGACCTCTCCGAGATTTTGCGCCAGTCCGAGTTGGACATCTTCGACTACTTCGCCGAAGAGGTTTTCGCCGACGAAGCGGCGGAGACGCAAAACGTGCTCCTGCGCATCTCGCTGCTGGACCGCGTCGAGGCCGACACCTGTAGCCGCCTCTTCCCCGATGGCAGTTGCGCCCAACTTCTCCCCGCGCTCGTCCGCCGCAACGTGTTCATGACCGTTGCCGGAAGCGACGGGCGCGGCGAAGAGTATCGCCTGCACCCGCTGTTCAAAGATTTTCTGCAACGTCGCCTGCGCTCCGAGATCGGGCAGGCCGGGGTGGCGCGCGAGCACGCGCGTTACGCGGAGTTTTTCGTCGAGCGCAAGCAGTGGGAGCAGGCCATCCGCCATCTCCTCGCGGCTGAAGACTTCGGGCGCGCCGCGATCATCATCGCCAACAAGGGGCAGGAATGGATCGCGACGGGCGCGTTCACGTCGCTCATCACGTTTGTCGAAGCCATCCCCGAAGCGACTATCGAAGCGCACCCGCGCGCGCTCTTTCACCGCGCGGAGGTCGCGCGGCTGCGCGGCGAATACGAAACTTCGCAGACGCTCTTTCGACGCGCCTCGACGCTCCTGCACGAACGCGGCGACGCCGAAGGCGAGGCCGAAGCTCTCCACTCGCTCGCCACCATCGCGCGACGTCGCGGCGACTGCGCGGGCGCGTTCACCTATCTCGACCGCGCGCTCGAACTCGTCGGCGAACAGTCGAGCGTGCGCATCAAGTGCGGCAACACGCGCGGCCTGTGTTACTTCGCTCTGACCGAATGGGCGGCAGCCGAGGGCGAGTTTCGCGCCGCGCTCCAACTCGCCGAAGAGCAGAACAACACGCACTACATGCACCTCATCGCGCACAATCTCGGACTCCCCGCGATGATTCGCGGCGACTTCTCCGAAGCGATGCGCTGGCTGCGCCGCATGCTGCGCGACAACGGCAACGCCACGCCCGTGCCGCAGGAGGCTTGGGCTTATCTGAACCTCGCGCGCTGCCACCTCTACCGGGGTGACCTCGCCGCCTGCGAACAGCATCTCGACAGCGCGCTCGAACGTTGCCAACTTTTCAACCTCGTCGCGCAACGCGCCGAAGCCTTCGAGACTTACGGCAACCTCTACCGCGAACGCGGCGACGCCGCGCGCGCCACGGAGTTTTACCATCACGCCGCGCGCACCTACGAAGAGGCCGGAGTTGATCCGTCGCGCGCGGAGTTGTGGGACGAACAGGCTTTGCTCAGTCTGCAACTCGGCGACGCGGCGGCGGCCAGAGGTTTGCTCGAACGCCTGATGGCCGCGCGCGCCGCCGTCACGGACGAGATGGCTTTGCAGACGGCCACGCTCTCTCACGCGCGCGTCCTTGCCGCGCTCGGCGACACGGCGGCGGCGCGCGCCGAACTCGAAAGCGCGCTTGCGTATTTTCACACGCGCGGGCTGCACTACTACGAAGCGCAAGCCTCGCTCGCGCTCGCCTCGTGCGCGCTTGCCGAAGGGAAAGAGAACGAAGTGGTTGAACGTCTGCGCCGCGTGCTCGATCTGGCCGCGCGTTACGATTACGACTACTGGCTGCGCCGCGAGGTCGCGCACAACCCCCAACTCTTCGCCGCGCCCGACACTGCCGCGCTTCTCCCGCCAGACATCCGCGAAGAACTGCAACTCGCACAGACCGGCGCGCAGCAACATCAACAGCAGACCGCGACGAACCCGCGCGCCGTCGAGACGACGCAGGCTGCGGCAGTGCCGCTCGTGCCGCCGAAGCCCGCCGCCGATCTCTCGATCAACATGCTCGGCCCCGTGGAGATCTTCCGTGACCCCGCCCGCCCGCTCGCCGCCGATGCCTGGACGACCAAGCGCGCGCGCGACATCCTGTGTTTCATCGCCTCGCGCCGCCACCGCCGCGCCTCCAAAGACACCATCATCGACACGTTCTGGGGCGAGGCCGATTTCGACGCCGTGGAGAAAAATTTCCATCCCACCGTCTCGCACATTCGCAAGGCGCTCAACAGCAATCAACCCGTCAAGCAGAACTTTCTGCTTTACCGCGACAGCGATTATCTGCTCAATCAGGAGTTCTCTTATCGCATCGACACGGAAGAGTTCGACCGCCTCGTCGCCGAAGCCGAGACGGCCAGACGCGCGGGCGAACAGGCGCGCTACATCAGTTGTTACGAAGACGCGCTCGCGCTCTATCGCGGCGACTTCATGCAGGGTAGCTACGACGAGTGGGTCGAGGAGCAGCGCGCGTATTATCGCGAACAACATCTGCGGATGCTCGAAGTGTTAGCCGTCGCGGCGCAGAAGAACGAGGATTGGTCGCGCTCGCTCCAACTGGCGCAGCAGATTTTGGGCGACGACCAATTCCGCGAAGACGTGCATTGCATGATCATGCGCGCGCACGCCGCGCTCGGCAATCGCGCCGCCGTTAAGGAACAGTACGAGCATTTGCGGCGCGTGCTGCGCAAGGAACTCGGCGTCGAACCGGCAGCCGAAACGCAGAAGATGTTCAAGGGCTTGATGAGCTAAACCGGGCGCGCGTCGAAGCCCCGTTCGTTGCGCGGCTTCCGTCAAAACGGGTGTTTTGTTCGCAACAGGTGCGCACGGCGGAGCGAAAAAGAAGGAAAATGTAACAACCCGGTTTGGTCAGATTGGGCGAAACTCATGTTATTTTGCTCTCCCCGACTTTTATGCACCTACCTCGCCGCGCGCCCGACCCCCGGCGCGAGCAGCAGGAACAATCTCGATCAAGCCGACATCTTTGCAAGCAGCATCAGGCGTCCGTGTGTTAGCGACATGAAGAATTCAGTTCTGAAAAAAACCCGGCAGGCCGCCGCCGTTTCCCTCGTGCTGCTGCTCCTGCTCGGCCCGGTCAACGCAGGGATCACCATCACTACCGGCGACGGCATCACCGCCTCCGGCGCAGACGGCATCAACTATACCGGCGCGAACGGCATCACGGCCTCAGGCGCGGACGGCGTGCTCACCTTCGGCACGAACGGCATCACCGCCTCGGGCGCGGACGGCATTATGGCTTCCGGCGCAGATGGCATCACGGCATCGGGTGCGGACGGCGTTGCTTACCCGAGCACGAACAGCGTCGTCGCCGTCAAGCCGAGCGGCATCACTGCGTCGGGCGCGGACGGCATCACCGCTTCCGGTGCAGACGGTATCCTCGTCTCCACCGCCGACGGCACACAGTATCGCGCCGACTCCATCGTTATCACCAACCCGAACGGCATCACGATCTCGACCGCCGACGGCCTGACCGCCATCGGCGCGAACGGCATCACGGCCTCAGGCGCGGACGGCATTCTCATCTCCACCGCCGACGGCATCACCGCCTCGGGCGCGGACGGCATCCTCGTTTCAACCGCCGACAGTGCGATGCTCAGAGACGCGGACGGTCAGTTCTCTTCCGTCTCGCCGAACGGCATCTCGATCTCGAAAGTTGACGGCATCACGGCCTCAGGCGCGGACCACTTCGCCGTCGTCTCATCCGACAGCATCACCGTCTCCACGCCCGACGGCATCTCGACGGCGACGAGCGCGGCGCGGCAACAGGTCGGCTTGCAGAGCGTTGACCCCGAACTCGCGCTGCTTCTGAATCAGGCGAATCAGGCGTCGGACGACAGCAACCTCAACGCCGTCGTCGTCTATCACCAACTGCCCGCCGAGCGCGACTTCGCCGACCTGCAACGCATCGGCATCCTCGGCGGCACGCGCTTCCACGTCCTGCCCGCCGTCTACATCTCGGCCACCCCGGATCAGATCATCGCCCTCTCGCATCTGCCGAACGTGCGTTCCATCTACCGCAACCGCACGCTGCAACTGACGGCTGACCCCGCGCAGGGACTGACGGGCGTCGAACGCGCGCGCCGCGACGCAGACATCGTGCGCAACAACGCGGGCACGCCCCTGAGCGGTCGCGGTGTGACGGTCGCCGTGCTCGACACCGGGCTTGATTCGACCCACGCAGACCTCGCCGGGCGCGTCGCGCAGAACGTCAAACTCGCCGACATGCAGAGCGCAAGCGTCGGCTTCAACTATCCCGCAAACGTCGAGAACCTGCCGAACACGGATCAGGTCTACGGCCACGGCACGTTCGTCGCGGGCGTCATCGGCGGGAGCGGCGCGCGTTCCGGCGGGCAGTATACGGGCGTCGCGCCGGGCGCACGCATCGTCGGCATGAGCGCGGGTGATCTCAATCTCGTCTTCGTCTTGAACGGCCTCGACTACCTGTTGGAACGCGGCGCATCGCTCGGCGTGCGCGTCGTTAATTGTAGCTTCTCCGCCAACACTCTGTTCGACATCAACGATCCCGTCAACGTCGCGACGAAGATGCTCACGGACAGGGGCGTCAACGTCGTCTTCTCGGCGGGCAACACGGGCGCAGGCTGGCACACGTTGAACCCTTACGCCGTCGCGCCGTGGGTCGTCTCCGTCGGCGCGACCGATTTCCGCGGACGCCTCGCAGACTTCTCTTCGCGCGGCACTTTCGCGAGTCAACTCTTCCGCCCGACGCTCGTCGCGCCGGGCGTGCGCGTCGTCGGCCTGCGTTCGAGCGGCGTGAGCGTGACGGGTGTCGAAGGCATCGGCTTTAACGGCGACGCGGGGCTTGCGCCCGGCAACGTGCCTTTCTACACGACGGCGAGCGGTACGAGTTTTTCCGCGCCGCAGGTGGCCGGGGCTATCGCCCTGATGCTCGAAGCGAACCCGCGCCTCACGCCCGCCGAAGTGCGCGACATCCTGCAACGCACGGCGACGCCGCTCTCGGCTTATTACGCGCACGAAGTCGGCGCGGGACTGCTCAACACGCACGCCGCCATCCTTGAGTCGGCCTTCCCGCAACGCAAGCTCGGCAACTTCCGCGCGACGCTCAATCGCGGGCAGGTGCGTTTCCTGAGCGACCCTCTGCGCGAGATTTCCGGCACGGTCAATCCCGGCGCGAACGGCTTTGAAACCACCGTCGAGATGCCGACTGACGCGCTCATGGCCTCGATGCAGATCGGTTGGAGCGCGTTCAGCACGAACGACCTCGGCTTCGCGATGTACGACGCGAGCGGCAGGAAACAGGCCGACAAGAACGACATCAATCTCCCCGGCTTGACGGGCAAACGCGAACGCGCCGTGCTCGTCGCACCGCCTGCGGGCGCGTGGCGCGTGACCGTGCGGAACACGCTTGGCGGCCTCGCCGTCACGCCGCAGCAATTCTCCGGTGTGCTCGAAGTGGCGCGTGCCGGGTACGCGCCCATCAGAGACATCGACGCACTCAGGGCGACCGACCGCGCAGCCGTCTACCAGAACATTCGCTCGTTCGTGATGTCGCCGACGGCGCAGAAGTTCCGACCCGCACACGCCGTCACGCGCGGCGAACTGGCCGAAGCCCTCGTGCTCGGCGCGGGCGTGCCGCAGTACGTGCCCGCCGCCGCGAGTTATCGAGACGTGCGAAGCACAGCCACGATGCTCTTCGTCGAGAGCGTACAGAACGCGCCGCAGGGCGCACTCTTCATGGATGTCGAGCGCGGCGGTTCGTTCGCGCCGAACGACGCGGCGGGTCGTCTCACGGCGGCGGTCGCGCTCGTCCGCGCCGCCGGGCTGCAAGCCGAGGCCGAATCCGCGCAGAGCCTCCCGCTGGCGACGATCTTCGATTCGAGCCTGATCCCCTCCGCCCTGCGCGGCTACGTGCGCGTCGCCATCTCGCGCGGGCTGCTCAACACCACCAACTCCAACTTCCGCCCGCAAGCCCCGCTCACGCGCCTCGAACTCGCGCAGGCGATGGTCGTCATGCAGAAGTTACAGACGCAATAAGTAAGGGCGAAGGGTAGGGGGTAAAAACAGGAAGCGGGGCGCGGCAGTAATCGCCACGCCCCGCTTTTGTCTTCAACCTTTCCCCTTACCCTTCCACTTGTCTTTATTTCACAAACAACTCCTCGACGTTCCACAGCGAGAAGGGCGGGAGTGGGCTGGGGCGGTAGTTGCCGACGCGCGTGTTGGCGGCGACGGCGATGTGGCGCGTGACGAGGGGGATGAGCGGGAGTTGTTCGGCCATCAACATCTGTATGTCGCGGAAGATGGCGCGTCGGCGTTCGTGGTCAACCTCGTGGGCTTGCCGCGTGGTCAACTCGTCGAGACGGGCTTCCCATTCGGTGGCGGGCTGCGGCTGTTTGGGATGCCAGAAGTGTTGCGGGCTGCCGCTGCGCAACAGGTCTGTGTAAGAAGACGGGTCGGGTTCGGAGGCCGACGTGCCGAAGAGCACGGCCTCGTAGTCGTAAGACTGGTTGATACGCGCCGACAACTGCGCGTTCTCGACGGGCGCGACCTGCACGTTCATCCCCAGTTTCTTCAAGTCCTCCTGAATCACAATCGCGCTCTTGACGCGCACCTCGTTCCCGGCGGGCGCGATGATCGTGAACTCGACGCGATTCCCTTTCGCGTCCGTCAACTCAGGCGCGGCCTGCGTGCCGCCGAAAGTGAAGCCCGCCTCGCGCAGCAGAGAGCGCGCCTGTTCCAGATCGTAAGGGGTGCGCGGAACATCTGCCGCCACCCACGCGCGGTTGCCGCTTGAGACGAAGTTGTAGAGCGGCGTGGCGAGTCCCTGCCACGTGTTCGAGGCGATGGAGTCGCGGTCAATCGCGTGCGAGACGGCGCGGCGAAAACGCACATCGTTGAACCACGCGAGTTTCGTCGGATCGACGATTGATTTGCCGTCTTCGCGCTTGCCGGGATTGAGATTGAACCAGAGATTGTCTGCATAGAGGCCGGGACCGAGGTCGTGTGCGCGCGCGTTGCCCTGCCCGGAGCGGAGACTGGCGAAATCGGTCGGTCGCACGCGGTCGATGATGTCGAGCGTGCCCTGCCCGAGTCGCGTCAACGCGTTGTTCTCGTCGCCGACGACTTCGAGCACAAGGCGGTCGAGATACGGGAGTTGATTGCCCGCCGCGTCTTTCTTCCAGTAGTGCGGGTTGCGCTTGAGGATGACGCGCTCGCCCGGCGTGCTTGATTCGATGGCGAACGCACCGGCGGTGACGATGCCCGCCGCGTCGCTCGTCACGCCGTAAGAGTTGTTGAACGCGTTCTTGCCGAGTTCCGCTTCGAGCACGCGACGCGGCAGCACGTTCAGGTTCGACATGTAGTTTTCCGGCACGGCGATGGCTTCGGCGAAACCGAGCCGGAGGCGGCGCGCGTCCGCGACCGTGACCTCGATGGGCCTGCCGCCGACGAGCATCGCATCGCGGTAGATGGGCGACGTGACGCGTTCGTCGTAGAGCGTGCGGAGCGTGAAGGCCACGTCTTCGGAGGTGAGCGGTTGCCCGTCGGAGAACTTCAAGCCGTCGCGCAGGGTGACTTCGACGCTCTTGCCGTCTTCGGAGAGTTTCCAACTTTCGGCGAGCGCGGGTCTGTAAGTTTGATCGTCGTGATTGAGTTCGACGAGGCGGCTGCCCGTCAGGAAGAACGAGACGTAGATCGAAGGCTCGTCGGCGGCGAGGATGTAGTTGAAAGTCTTCGGCGGCGAAGTGAGCCGGTAGGTGAGCGAACCGCCGCGCGTGCCCGTCACCGGCGCGGTCGGCAGTTTCCCTTCGTTGACGTTGGCGGTGTTCGTAGTGGGCGTCTGCTGGCACGCGCTCGCCAGCAGGAGCGCGGCGATGTACAACAGGCTGACGAAATATCGTCCTGACAATGCAAGTTTCATTTCAAAATACCGGTTGTCTGAAGATTTAAAAGCACGAGGCGTTTGGTGCGAACGCGCGCACAGGTGAGGTTGTTCGATTCAAACATGTATGCACACGGATGTCCAGAGCGATGCGCGCCCGACTCTTGCCCTCGCGCCGCGAATAGATGTTAAATCAACGCGCGATGAGTTCGGTTAACCCTCTCCACAAAAAATCCGAGTTGCCGGTGTGCTGAAACTGATTCTCTCCAGAGCGTTGCAGGGCGTCGTGGTGCTGCTTGTCGTCTCGGCGTTGACGTTCGCGCTCCTTGCCGCTGCGGGCGGCGACGCGCTCGGCGAACTGGCGAGCGAGGGCGGCGCGTCCGAAGCGACGCTCAGGGAGTTGCGCCGTGTCTACGGCCTCGACCAACCGCTCGCCACGCGCTACGTCTACTGGCTCTCGAACCTCGCGCGCGGGCGCATGGGCGAATCCTTTTACTATCACGCGCCCGTGGCGACCATCATCTGGCCGCGACTGCTGCGCACGCTCGCGCTCGCCGCCGTCGCACTCTTCTTCGCGCTCTCGTTCTCGCTCACGCTCGGCGCGCTCGCCGCCCGACGACGCGACAGCCTGTGGGATCGGGCGAGCGAACTCGTCATCCTGCTCACGGCTTCGACGCCGCGCATCGTGCTCGCGCTCATCGCTCTCGCCATCGTCGCGCGCACCTCGTGGTTTCCCGTCGGCGGCGCGGGCGCGGAGACGCTGGCCGACATCAGCCCTCTGCGCATCTTGCCCCCGGCAATCGTACTCGCCCTCCCGCTCGTGGCTCTGTTTCTGGCGCAGGCGCGCGAAGGTTTGAGCCACGCGCTCGCGCAGGACTTCGTGCAGGTGGCGCGCGCGAAAGGATTACCGGAACGCGCCGTCATCATGCGCCACGCGCTGCGCGACGCGTTGAATCCGCTGATCACGCTCTTCGGCTACGCGTCCGGCAGCGTCGTGAGCGGTTCGGTGATCGTCGAGACGGTGCTCGGCTGGTCCGGCCTCGGCGCACTCAGCGTCAACGCCGTGCGCCACCGCGACGTGCCGCTCCTGATGGGCGTCGTGATGGTCACGGCGACGGCGGTGCTCGTCGGCAACCTCGTCGCGGACATCCTGCTGCGTCTCAACGACCCTCGCCTGCGGCCACGTCACACGCCCGCGCGACCGCGCCGCAACACTAGACGCTCCTTCAACCTGCCCGCTTCCGGCGCGTAGAGATTCGCATGACCGACACACAGCCGCCGCACGCCTCAGACACTCACGCCGCACCGCCGACGACGACACCGCCGACGCCGGACGCGTGGGAGCGCGCACACGCCGCGCCGTCGAGTTGGCGCGGGCGCACACGTCGCCGACTCGCGCGACGTTGGAAATTGATCGCGGGACTCTGCATCGTCTCGACCTTCTACGTCGTCGCCGTGCTGGCGAATTTCATCGCGCCCTACGACGCGAGCGAACAGTCGCGACAACAGCCCCTCGCGCCGCCCACGCCCATCCATTTCAGAGACGCCGAAGGCCGCTGGCACGCGCGCCCGTTCATCTATCGCTTGCGCCTCACCGATCCACTCGCGCGCACCTACAGCGAAGACACCGCCGCGCGCTTCCCCCTCGCGCTCCTCACGCGCGGTCATTCATACAAACTCTTCGGCCTGTTCCCGACCGACCGGCATCTCTTCGGCATCGCACCCGACTCGCGCCCGAACTCCGGTTCATCGCAACACACCAACGCGACGCCGAACTCTAACTCGCCGCCGAACACGAGCACTCCGTCGCCGCAGCGCGTCTACCTGCTCGGCACGGATGAATTCGGGCGCGACCGCCTCTCGCGCCTGTTGATGGCGTCGCGCTTCTCGCTCGCGGTCGGGCCACTGGGGACGCTGCTCGCGGGCGTGCTCGGAGTTTTTCTGGGCTGCGTGTCGGGCTACGCGGGGCGTAGGGTGGACGCGTTGTTGATGCGCGCAGCCGACGCGATGCTGGCCTTGCCCGATCTCGTCCTGATACTCGCCGCGCGCGCCGCCTTCCCGCTCGTGCTGCCGCCGACACATGCGGGGCTGTTGCTCGTCGCGATCTTCATCGCCATCGGGTGGGCGGAGATGGCGCGACTCGCACGCGGGCTGGTGCTCGGGTTACGCGAGCGCGAGTTCGTGTTGGCCGCCGTGTCGCTGGGGCTGACCGAAACGCGGATACTTTTCCGCCACATCCTGCCGAACGCCTCGCGCCCGCTCGTCGTGCAACTCTCGCTGATGCTGCCCGCGTTCCTGTTGGCCGAGACGGCGTTGTCGTTTCTCGGCGTCGGCGTGCAGGAACCGGCGGCGAGTTGGGGCAACATGCTCGTCACCGCCGGCAACCTGACGCTCCTCGGCCAGCAACCGCTCGTACTGCTTTCGCCCGCCTTCGCCATCTTCCTCTTCGTACTCGGCGTGCGACTTTTGAGCGATGGCCTCCGACGCGACGGCGACCTCCGCGCGCGCTGAAACGCAAACCCGCGCTGCTAACAAAACTCGACGGTGCGGGTAATGATGTAGGGGCAGGGCTTGTCCCTGCCCGCTCAACTTACGTAACCAAACGGGTAGGGATAAGCCCTGCCCCTACATTTATTCCGGTGTTGTTAGGCTCTAAGTGAGGGGCAATCGCTCGCCCGAGTGTTGCCGTTTGCTTGCAATCACGCCTCTTCTATTGCGATTCGATTACATTTCGCGTTCTCAAGTCTGCCTCAACCCTACCTCAAGTTTTACTCAATAGCCTCCGCGTAACTTGGCGACCGTGGGAGAGACATTCAACCCGCGCCGTCCAAATTTCGACAGAGTTCAACCGGAGGCTGTTTTGAACATGAGAAAAATCCCGACCCTATGTGCGGCAATCATCCTGTGCTTCGCGCTCAACGTCGCGGCGCTGGCGGCTCGCGTCAGCCCCGCGCTCTCGTCGCAACTCACCTCGCTCGCAGACACGGCCAGCGTCGGCACGGTCATCGTCGCCTTCGACACGAACGACGGTTTGAAAGATTCGCATCTCTCCGTGCTGCGCGCGCTCGGCATCACGCGCGCCATCACCTACCCGCGCCTCGGCATGGTCGCGCTGCCCGTCGCCACCGCCGGTCAGGTGCGTGCTCTCGCCGCGAGCAGCGCGGTCCGCTCCGTCTGGGACAACGGGCGGATTCATTATTACGACTTGCAGGCGCGCACGCTGACGGGCGTCGAGCGCGTGCGCACCAACCAGATATTTCGCCAGCGCAATGACGGCTGGCCTGTCTCCGGCAAAGGCGACTTCTCCGTCCTCGTCATCGACTCCGGCGTTGACGCCACGCACGACGATCTCAAACTCGGCCAGACCGTTATCCAGAACGTGCAGGTCTTGACCGGAACAGACACCGTGGCGGAGGGCTTCACGCCCGTCACCGTCCTTGAGAACATGCCGAACACGGATCAGACCGTCGGCCACGGCACACACTGCGCAGGGATCATCGGCGGCACGGGTCAGCGTTCCGGCGGCAAGTACGCGGGCGTCGCGCCGGGCACGAAGATCATCGGCGCGGGACTCGGCGCGGGGCTGTTCGTCCTGAACGCCCTCGGCGCGTGGGAGTGGGCTTTGGCGAATCAGTTCAACTACAACATTAAGGTCGTCTCCAACTCCTACGGCAGCTTCGACACGTTCGACCCCGACGACCCGATCAACATCGCGAGCAAGTCGGCCTACGACAACGGCATCACGGTCGTCTTCGCGGGCGCAAACTCCGGCCCCGGCAAGAACACCTATAACAAGTATGCGAAAGCGCCGTGGGTCATCGGCGTCGCGGCGGGCACGAAAGAGGGCGGCCTCGCCTCGTTCTCCTCGCGCGGCCTGCCCGCCGACGAGCGTCTCGGCAACGACGACCCGCTCGACGATTTCGACGCCCCGACCATCACTGCGCCGGGCACGGGTCGAGAGTTTGAATCGAACGCCGCGAAGTTCACCGCCGCTTACGTCTCCACGCGCTCGACCTCGAACATTACCGCCAACGGCCTCGACGCCGACACCGAACTCGCCCCCGGCGAGATTCCCTTCTACACACAGATCTCCGGCACTTCGATGGCGACGCCCTACGTGGCCGGTGTCGTCGCACTGATGCTCGACGCAGACTCTTCGCTCTCGCCCGACGAGATCAAACAGATCATCCGCGAGACGGCGACGCGCATGCCCGGTTATGCGGATCACGAAGTCGGCGCGGGTTACATCAACGCCTACGCCGCCGTCGATAAAGTCTTCAACCGCACGCGCGCCTACAACGCTTTCAACCACCCGAACTTCAACGCACGTTACACCGTCACGACCGCCGCCTCCGAACCATTCCACATTGATTTCAACCCGACGGGCTTGCCCGGCGCAAACTCGCCGAACTCCAAGACCTTTACCGTGCAACCGGGCGTGAACGTGCTCGACGTGTTCGCCACTTATGACAACGCCGCCGGAACCGGCGACGGCAACGTGATCGGCATGATTCTCTTTGCGCCCGATGGCGCATCGTATTCGAGCGGCATCGCGCTGCCGGTCCTGAGCGCGCCGAGCGGGCAGATCGTGGTGCGCGATCCCGTCCCCGGCCAGTGGCGTCTGGAACTACGCGGCGCGCGCGGCCTCGCCGCCGCTCCCGGCGTGAGCCTGCCCACGTCCGGCGCGTCTCTGCCCGGCCCCGTGGACGGCACGATCAAGCAACAGAAGTTCACGCTCGCGCCCATCCCCGACATTCAGGGTCACGCGCTGCAAGAACAGATCGAAACCGCGATCAAGAACCGGCGCATTGACACCTTCGCCGACAGCTTCTTTTATCCGGACGCGAAAGTCACCCGCGAAGACTTCGCACGCACGCTCCTGCTTAACGCGCCCGTGCGCCAGACGGTTTTAGCATCGTCCAGATTCACCGACGTGTCCGGCGACCTCGCCGCGCTCGCCGAGTCTGTGACGACGAGCGGTTCGACCTTGCGCGATTGGAACTTCGCGCCCGCCGGTTTGATGTCAGCCAGCGGCACGAACTTCAACCCGACCGGCCTCGTCAGCCGCCTCGACCTCGCCGTCGCCTTCGTCCGCGCTCTCGGCCTCGACGCGGAAGCCAAAGCGAAGGCGGGCACGAACGTCACCTCCGGCGGCGTCACGCTCTCTGACAACGCGCAGATTCCCGCCGCCCTGCGCGGCTACGTGCAATATGCGATAGATCGCGGCTTCCTCGAAGTCTACCCGGCGGAGGTCAAACAGATCGCGCCCGGTCAGTTCGTCGTGCTGCCCGGCCCGCGCGTCGAACCCGCGAGCAATCTCACGCGCGGCGCGCTCGCCGCGAAAATCAACCTCTTCGCGGCGCGTTTCGCCGCCGGAAACTAAACTCTTGATCGAACCCGTGGCGTCGCTCGCTCAAGCGACGCCACGATAGTTTTACGACTCCACCTCGCAGGCAAAACGAGAGGCAATTTTTAGGATTAACGAATCTCAGCCGACCGCCATAAAAATTTTACAGGAGATACACCGATGAGTTCACCGACCGCTCAGAGAAAAGCCCGCAGGGTCAATAAAGTCTTCGTCGCACTGTTTGCCCTCGCCGCGTTTGCCGCGCTCGCCTGCGCGATGTTCGTCAACCAGAGCACGCGCGCCGCCGCGTCGCCCGCCGACCAGCTCGACCTGAACAAGACGCCCGTTTCAGACTTCAACGTCAACTTCGGCAGGCAAATCGTGCGTCTGCCCTCGGCGTCGCAGCTTCAGGCGCTCGGCACGCTGAAGGCCAACCTCGGCGACTCGAACGTGACCGCGCGCTGGGACAAGACGACCGGCTCGGTTGATACCATCATGGACTTCGCCTCGCAGCCCTCCACGCTCGGCGCGGAAGCCGCCGCGCGCGACTTCCTGCAAGCCAATGCCGCACTCTTCGGCATCACGGACATGACGACGCTCCGCCTCAGGCGCAACACCGAAGCGCTCGGCGGCCACCTTCTTTATTTCGAGCAGACCTATCAGGGATTGCCCGTCGCGGGGCGCGGCGTCGGCGTCGTGTTGGACGGCGAGGGACGCGTCAAGTCAGTCTCCGGTCCTTACCAGAAAGATTTGAACGTGGCGTTGAACCCGTCGCTCGACGGCGCGGCGGCCATCTTGAAAGCGCAAACCGATCTGGCGAAGTTTAAAGTCCGTTGGGTGCAGGGCGTGGCCGACGTGTTGAACCCCGCGCTCGACAAACTCGCTTCGCAACTCGGCGCGGCGGCTGTGCCGCACCCCGCCCTGAACGTCTACCCAACCGCCGACGGCGCGCGACTCGCTTACAAGTTTTACGTCTTCTCGCGCAACCCGTTCGGCTTCTTCAAGTATCAGATCGACGCCGCGACGGGCGAGGTGCTCTACCGCGAGGACACCGTGCGCTACCAGCAGGAGACGCCGCTCAACTTCTCCGCCGACGTGTTCCCGACCTATCCTTGCATCACGAAGCGTTTGCAGGACGAGGGCGTCATCGAGAACGGCGCGAACGGCGCACCCTGCGGCCAACTCCGCGTTAACCTGCGCAAGTTCGACCCGGCCAACCTCGTCACCGGCCTGAACGGCACGCTGACGGGCACGCACGCGCACATCGAAAACGTGCTTGCCGCGAAACTTCCCTTCGCGCAGGCCGCCAAAGGCACTTGGCATTTCGCCAAAGACGACCCGACCAATTTTGAAGCGCGCACCACCGACAAAGACCACTTCGGTCCTGCCGCCGAACCCGCCGAGCATCAGGGCGAAATCTCGCAATTCTTCTACATCACAAGTCTTCTCGAATACATCGACTATCTACACCGCGCGGGCGATCTCAAACACAGCCGCGTCGGTCAGGGCAGTTTTCCCGACACGTATCCGAATCAGGCCAGCCCCTTAATCGGCAACGTCCACATCCCGAACGTGCTCGCGCCGCCGACCGACCCAAGCGACCCGCAGTTCGCCGCCAAACTGCTCGGACTCGACAACGCGTTCTCCGTCTCCGTCTCGTCCGACGAGTTTTTGGGCGAGACGCCCGGCGGACAGAACATCGTCGTCAACCCGACCTCTTACGGTCACGGCTATCTCCTGAACGATCTGGCGATTGACTTCGCCGTGCCTTACCACGAAGGCATGCACTCGATCTCGTCGCCCATCGCGGGTCTGGAAAACGACCCGAACGGCGCGCCCGAAGGCTCCGCGCTCAACGAAGCGCAGGCCGACCTGTGGGCTTACACGGCGGGCGAAAACCCGGTGCTCGGCAACTACGTCTTGAACGGCAAAGACTACCGCGCCGCCGTGCGCGCTAATGGCGGCAACCCCGACGAGCGGCAATGGATTCGCCACGCCGACTCCGGCCTGCTCTATTCGCAACTCGGCACGAGCGGCGGCAGCGCGTTTGAAGAACACCGCGACGGCGAAATCTTTGCCGCCGCCGGTTGGGACTTGCGCGAGTTGATGGTGGCAGCCGAACAGGGCGGCGCGTTCGTGCGTCCCGACCTGATCAGCGGCGAGCCGACGAAAGCCATCAGTCGCGGACAGGAAAACTGGGAGCGCATCCTGCTCGGCGCGATCTACGTGCTCTCCACCTACAACCCCGACACGATGGTGCGCGCCCGCGACGCCATGATCATCGCAGACCAATCGCTCTACCCGTCCGACGCGACCGACCCCGACGCACCCGGCCAGCACCGCGCGCTCATCGAACAGGTCTTCGCCGCGCGCGAACTCGGCGCGAACGCCGCCGCGCCCAACTCCGAAGGCCGCCAGACGGTCTCGACGAAGGTGTCCGGCATCGCCGCCTCGTTCGGCAAACCCGGCGCGCCGGACGGTGTCAGCGTCAACCCTGCGTCGGCGAGTTCCAATCAAGTTTCGTGGCAGCCGGTTGCGGGCGCGTTCGCTTACGAAGTCTTGCGCCGCGAGATAGGCCGTGAGAACGTCAGGCAGAACAAGCCCGTCACGGGTCGCGCCTTTCTGGACGGCGACGGCGCGACCGACGGCTTCATGCACATCGCCTACGTCAAAGGCGATCAGGCGACTTACACCGACAACGGAGTCATCGAAGGCGTCTTCGTGCCGCGCGGTTTGAAGAACCCTGCGAGCTACGAATACGTGGTGCGCGCTCTGAGCGTAAACGCGAACCGGCAGGTCGGCGTCTCCGACAACAGCGCGGCGGCGGCGATGGCGACGGCCACGCTCGACGTGACGAACAGCATCCAGACCGCGACCGGCAACGTCTCCTTCGCCAACGGCAAGACCGAGTTTGACCAGACGATCAAGAACCTCGGCGCGGGCGCGTTCGACGGCACGATTTATCAACCGGTTGACTTCCGCATCGTCCAAATCTCCGCCCCGTCCGTCTCGGTCGCCAACGCCGACAACTTCGGCGCGGGTCGCGGCGCGTCTCCGGCAAGTTTCTATTACCGCTCGACGCTCACGCGCAATCAAACTTCCGCCGCGCGGCGCATCAGCTTCAACAACCCGAACACGCAACTCTTTACCTTCGACGCGGTGGTCACGGCGCGCGTGCAAGTTCCCGCGGGCGCGGGCGTGCGCTACGAGGCCGAGCCGAAGTTCGACGGCAACTTCACCACCTCGACCTTCAGCGAGTCGTTCACGGGCATCGTCCCCGCGAGCGACACGGGGTTGCAACTCGCGGGCGGCGTCACTTATGTTGACGTGCCTTTCACCTCGCAGGCGAGCGCCGTCGCCGTCAAAGGCATCCTGACCTCGCCGCTCACCGGCGTTGACCTCGACTTCGAGTTGCGCGACGCAGCCGGACGCGTCCTCGCCACCTCCGGCACGTCGAGCGCGACCGAGATCGTCTCAGCCGACATCCTGCCGAACGCGAACTGCATCTTCCGCGTCATCGGCTGGGCGGGCGCGGCGCAGGACTTCGAGATCGCCAGCACCCAAACGCTCCGCATCCCGCAATCCGCAAGCGGCACAACGGCGGCGGGCACGGGCGGCTCGACCACCGGTAACAGCAGCCTCACGACGATGGCGACGCGCCTCGTGCGCTTCACCGTCAACCCGTTGACGAAGAGCGTGACCATGCAGGTGCTTCGCTAGAGCAATTTTCAGATGAATGTAGAACAATCGCTATAACTGTAGGGGCAGGGCTTGTCCCTGCCCGTGTGGTTAAGTAAGGCGCGGGCAGGGACGAGCCCTGCCCCTACATCTCTACTGCCGATTGAAATTTGCTCTAAGAGTCGGGGTCGCCAAATCAACAAGAGGCGCGTGCGAGTTTGCTCTCGCACGCGCCTCTTCAATTTCCATTTCGGCTTTTTGACGTTTGGTTATCGCGGGGCGACGAGGGGTTGGAAGCTGTCGCCGTTTTTGAAGGTGAGGGCGTGCTTTTTGTCGTCCTGTTTGACGTTGACGAGGTTGATCTGGTCGTCGTAGAGGTCGAACATAAACTGGTTGCGCAGCGTTGCGCCCGCGCAGCCTTCGGGCATGTACGCCTCGAAGTAGAGCCACGCGCTGTCGACGCCCGCGTCCATGCCGACCCAAGAGAGTTTGACGGCTTCGCCTTTGGCGTTCTTCAACTGGAAAGTCTCTTGCAGGTAGGCGACGAGCAGCGACTCTGCTTCCTTCTTCTGATCGAGGCGCACGGGTTTGCGGTTCCGGCGACCGAGGACGTTTTCGAGATCATCCGGGAACGTGCGCAACGTGATTTGCAACGACCGCTCCGCCGCGTTGTAGTCGGCCTCCGTAAAACTCGTGTGAAACTTGTGCGCCGCCGCCGACGCGACCGGAGCACCCGGCACGAGCATTAAGCCGGAGGCGACGGCGAGGGCGAGGCTCAAGACGTAAGCGGCAAACTTCATAAATCAAACTCTCTTA
>Ga0307513_10002260_pt1 | contig 26906 bp, 25 predicted proteins | sample 15_EM_MG_FD_202174 | JGI IMG/M metagenome (GOLD analysis project Ga0307513, IMG submission 202174) | Populus trichocarpa ectomycorrhiza microbial communities from riparian zone in the Pacific Northwest, United States - 15_EM | ecosystem: Host-associated > Plants > Roots > Unclassified | place...
CTTGGCGGGCTTGAACAGCTTCATGAGGTCGCCGACGTCCGTGGGGCGCAGATGGACGACGGTGTGGTCGACCGGCTCGGTGGTGGGCATGAACATGACGCCGTAGGAGAGGAGCGACCCGGCGGACAGGGTCACCTCGTGGTTCACGGCGGTGATCTGGACGCGGAAGAACGGAACTGATGTGTCTTCCGTTGATGCGTGCGCGACGATCGCGCGCAGGGCCTGGATGAACCGGCCTGCGTCTACCTCGAACATCGGTCTCCTATCGGTCTGGGTTGCTGGTGAATCGGCGGCCAACGAGGCGGGCCAACCGGGTGAGTGGTGTCGGACGCGGCGGCCGGGACATCGGCCAGACCGGCGGTGCGCCGAGCAGAGTGTTCGTCGGCCACCCGGACTGCCCGGACCGGCGGATCCCCGCACCGGACGCCAGCGCGACCGCCCGGTCGGCCGGGTGAGTGAGTCGCTGCACACCGGCGAGGCACTTCACGCATGGCCACAGCAGCACGACGGCGTCGTCTTGCTCGGTGACCAGGACGACGTCGACCGACTGCTTCTGCCAGGCTCTGCACGAGTCGCAGGTGACCTCGATCGTCGCGCCCGTCACAGCAGAACGCCCTGGTTTGGAGTTGAGAGGACCTCGTCGATCCAGACGGTGACAATGTCCGCGAGGTAGTCGTTCTCGATCGGAGCCACGATCAGCCGGCACCCGGGCTCCGACCGGAAGCCCGGCGCTCCAGGGAAGTCCGTGCCGGAGATGGTCCGGACCACCCTCGAGTCGTCCTTCCAGACCTTGGCTGCCGTGAGGGCGTCGCAGACGGCCCGGGTCAGTTTGTCCTCGTCCCCCGAACCCTCGATGACCTTGGATGGCCACGCCCGACCCGAGGACGGCTTCGTTGGGGCGGGCATGGTGAACAGCGCGACCAGCAGGACCGGGCCGTCAATCGGCTGATGACCGGGCGGCAACTGCGACCGCAGCGACCACGCCACCGTCGTCTTCCAGGGCTTCGTCCGCTTGTTCGCCTCCCGGAACGCGACCCGTCCGGAGTTCGTGCGGACGCCGGTCTTCGAGCCCTGCGGCGCCGGATGACCGGGCACCTCGAACACCAGCGGCCCGGTCATCGGATCAACCGCCTGATCTGATCCTCCGTGACTGACCCGTCCGCCACGGACATCAGGTCCACGACCGCCAGACCGGTCTTCAGGGCGTCGTACATGGCGATCCCACGCCTGGGGTCGACGGCGAGCATCAGCCGGATCGTTCCCTCGACACCGTCAACATCGCCGGCACCAATGGCATCAAGGAAGATGTCCTCGATCAGCTTCGGTGGCCATGCCGATAGGTCGGTCATGCTGCTGACCGCCGTTCGACATCGATCGGCCGGTCCAGCTCGGCCAGGATCCGGACGGCGAGATCCGGGTCGATGGCCAGCATCAGCCTGAACGCCGACTCCACTACTTCGGGGTCGCCGTCGCGGTGCGCCGAGCGAAGCATCTCTTCGACGAATACCCGGTCTCTGCACAGGTCGGGGAGTTTCACCAGAACCACCTCCGCCACCACGGACGCGGCCGGCCGAACTCCCGGGCGGACCGGGTGAGGTTGTCGACCGCCACCCGATCGCCGGACCGATCAGCGGCTTGCAGCGCGGCCTTCCGGATGGCCAGCTCCCTGCGGCGCCTCACGGCGCCTCACCGAACCGGACCAGGAGCTCGGCACCAGTCAGTGCTCTGAACGCTTCCTGCCGGGCCTCGTCGTCCTGCCGGAACGACTGGAGGATCTCGATCGCCTCGTCCCGCTGGCCGTGCAGGTCCTCGTGGCAGCGGGCAAGCGACGATGTCCCCCACCAGTCCGCTCCGGCTCGGTAACCCTGATCCTCGAGCGGTGACGGGTCGTCCGGCCACACCGCCCGTGCGATCGCCCGCATGATCTGGTCTGCGTGCTCCATCGGGATCAGTACCAGGTCGAACCCGATCTGGACCGGGGCGTGCGTGCGGACAGCGAGATCGGTGCACGCCGACACCTTTCGTGCCGTCAGCGCTTCGATCGGATGCCGCCCGGCCGTGCCGACAGTCCGCCCAAGACCGGCGCGTTCCAACATGCTGACCGACCGGTTCACTGTTTCCCCTTGTTGTCGAGGTCCTGCTTGCGTTCCTTGATCACGTCGGAGAGGGAGATCAGTTCCTCGTAGTGCGGGACGCTGACCCACTCGTCGAGCAGGGCACCCGAGTTCGCCTCGGTCCAGACCTGCCGCAATTCCTGGTCGTTGTGCACGCACAGCGCTCGATCAGCCAGTGCCTGAGCGGGGTTCGGGCCATCAGCCGTGGGCGCAGACTCGGCCGGTTCCGCTTCCACGGCACCCGAGCCGATGGCGGCCCGGGCAGGCTCGATCGCCGGAGGCATCGACGCGGCGAGCGACAGCTGACCTGTGGTCGCAGCCGATGTGATCTCCCGCAGCGTCGCGAGGACCTCCAGCACCGGGACCGGGAACTTGCGGCTCTCCGGCGTAACACCTTCGCCCTTGTAGATCCGGCGCTCTCGCTGCTCGATCCGCAGCCGAGCGGGGATCTTCACGCCGTGCTCACCGGCCGCGGCGAGCATCTCCGCCACGCCAGTCATCTCGGTGGCGGCGTAGTAGCCGTGGGACTCGAGCATCCACACACCGACACCGGGCAGGTCCGGGATCATCACGTTGACACGGGTCGTCATCCGGCACGCCCGGCCCTGCGAGGCCTCGGCCGCGCGGCGGTCCAGATCGGCCGGGCACAGGCACGCGTTGCCGGACTTCTGCTCGACCTCACCGTCGCAGCGGCGCACGCACATCGCGGGGAGCCACATCTCGTACCAGGAGTCGACCGCCTTCGGGCCGGGCGGGACGATCACGTTGATCTGGTCCCGCTCGGTGAACACCTGCCACAGCCCGCCAGTCGGCGCACCGTCTGCCTTCGTCCACGGCTGAACCTCGCCGCCCAGTAGCTCGGCGACAGCGTTAGCCGCGAACTCCGAGTGGGTGGTGAACCGGAAGGCCGTCAGCTTCTTCGGCTGGCGGATCGCCCGCCCGTTCTTCACCTTCCCGGTGTCGACGCTCGTGCCCAACCTGATGCGCCCGATCTGGCCGGCTTCCTTCTGCAGGGTGAGGATCGGCATCAGGCCACCGCCCTGGTCTCGTCGCGGAACGCCAGCCCGAACTCGGCCAGGACAGCGGCGAGGGCGTCGATGGTCTTCGGGCCGACACCGTTGATCGCGGCCACATCAGCGCGATGCAGCTCAGCCACGTCGGACATCCACTCGAACCCGGCGGCGACAAGAGGCTTCACCGCTCGCGAGCACCCCACGTACGAGGTCAGGTCCTCCACCATCGGCGGAGGCTGCGACCCGTCCGGTCGGGGCGGGTATAGGGCGCGCCCGAACTTCTTCGGGACGCCGGCGGCGATCTCCACCTGGTGGCGGCACTGCTGCCACCATTCCCACCCGAGGTCGAGTTCTTCGGTGGTGACGCTGATCAGCTTGTACCCGCGCGAGTAGGACGCCCGCAGGTGCAGGATCGCGGCCCGGTCGATATGCGGTTTGCGGACGATCAGGCCGGAGCGCAGCCACAGGTGGGGGAACATCTTGTACGGGCCGAGTTGGGCCAGGACCTCCGGGCCGAGGTGCGCTCCGGACTTCACGTCGAGGAGGACGACCTCCTGGCCCAGCAGTTCGCACCGGCCGATCCCGTCGATCGTCCCGGCCGCCTTGTGCTCGTCAGACGCCACGGTGCATTCGGCGGCGATCGCTTTCCACCCGAAGTCGGCGACGAAAGCCAGCAACCCATCGGCGATCTGGTCCAGCCACTCCTGATTGATGACCACCAGTTCGCCGTCGAACTCGACGACCTTTCCCTCCAGGTGGTCGGGGATCCCAGGAATCGGCAGGTCCAGCAGCAGGGCCTCGAAGATGTCGTGCTCGTAGGTCCCGATAGCGGCCTTCAGGTCCCGATTCGCGGCGGCGATCCGGGTGATCTCCTTCACCGCGGCATCGCGGCTTTCGTCGCGGGCTGTGGCCTGCCAGTGCGGCGCGAAGTCCACGGCATACTGCGCGGCGGTTTTCGCCGCCCACGGGGCCAGCCACGGCTTCGACATGCAGGCCCCGGTGACCCAGGTGACCGACAGGTACTGGGCTTGGGTGTCGGGGTGGTTGTACCAGCGCGAGGACCCGTCGTCCTGCGCCTCGTGGCGGAGCCCGGTCTCCAGCAGGGTGTCGGTCATCGGTCCCCCAAGGTGACGTCCGGCTCGGTGTCGGGCTGCGGGTCGGCGGCGCAGTCTGTGGACGGCAGACCGGGGCAGCAGTCGCAGGCAACCCGATTTCGCGGCACGCCTGGAGGGGAAGCAATGCTCATGCCGCACCACCGAGGGGAAGCAGGACCAAGACCACGACGGTGTACGTGTCGCAGTCCGGGCACCGCCCGACCTTGGTCGCGAACTTCGCGCCATGTCGGGCGCAGACCAGCGACATCCTGACCTCGCCGTGGCAGGTCCGGAGCATCTCGACGGTCGCCTGCTCGGGGCAGGACCAGTCCGGCTGGCCCCGCCGGATCGCCCTGCACTTCTGGGCCGGTCCAGCCGCAGTGGTGGGCGTTGTCGTCGTGGCGAGCGCGGTCACAGCGCTTCACCCTCAGCCCGGTGACGCGGAGCCCGTTGCGACGACGGCTCATCCTCCGGGGTCGCCGGGACGGGAGTGTCAGAGCGGCGCCGGCCAGGAGCCCGGGCCATGAGGTCGATCCGGAGGGATCCGGTGGTCGGGGTGTCGACCTCACCGGCCCGGAATCTTGTCGATGCCATAATCTGCGTGTCTCCTCTCGTCGTCCCCGTCTGTGGCCTGCACGCCTGGCGGGGACTGCGTCTGCGCGGGGATTGGGAGCGGGCGCCGCCGGGGGGTTAGCCACCCGGCGGCGTCCCGCGGTCTATGGGGTGGTACTCAGGCCGAGCGCCTTGACGACGTCCGCTTTCAGGCACCGGTAGCGGCGTCCGAGCGTCAGGACCGGGACCGGGAACTGCTTCCGCTTGACCAGCTCGTAGCAAGCTGATTCGCCGAGGCCGAACGCCCGCCCAGCGGTCTTGAGGTCGAACGCGGCGGGCAGCGCGAGGACCTGCGCTTCCGTGAACGCGATCTCTGCGACCGACCGGCGATGACGTCCCGGTGCGTCGGCCACCCGGAGAGCCCGGCTTCCTGCCGCCCGGGTCATGCCACGTCCCGGCTGCCACGCCGTCCATTCGTACGTGCGGAAGGCACCGTTCGACGTGGCTTCACCGACCGGCTGGGACGGGTCTCGAACAGCATCTGCAGGGTCAGCGGTGCACCACCGAGCTGCTCGAGGATCGCCACCGCGTACTGCTGGCGGACGCCGCGCTTCCCGTCGAGCATCATCGATAGCGCCGCAGGTGTTATCCCGATTGACCTGGCCAGATCCTGCTGATCGAGGCCTCGGTCTCGGATCAGGCTCCGGATCGTGGTCCCACTGATCACGTGCAGCTTCACGAAGAGGTCCCCTCCTGTTCTGCTCATCCCCCGCACTCCCTGTCGTGTGATCAGTTAATCAGAAACTTCAACGTCTGACATTGAAACTGTAAAGTCAAACGATGGATCTGTCTACCCAAACGGGCTGATCAGGGCTCTGACGTGGGGTGATGACTTGGGGAGATGTGAGGGAATCTGTTAACCGGGCGCGTAATGTCTGACACGACAAGCTGTTAAGTCGGACCTTGCGTCCATCGAAGAGTGCCGGGAGACTCCCGATATGCCCGATGTACCTGGTCAGCAGTGGCCTGATCTGGCGACGCTCGTGACCGAGCTGCTCGGCAAGCACAACCCTCAGTGGCTGGCTGACAACGCCCTGGGTGACGACGGTCAACCGGCGATGACCCGGCAGACAGCCGACCAGATCATCAAGGGCGAGCAGGGCCGCAAAGGATGGGTCGCGAGCCAGCGCCTGCGGGCTATGGCCCGGTTGTTCGGCGTCCAGGACGCACCGCTCTACATCGGCAACGCAGTCAGTCAGGGACTCGCACCGCCTCGCCTCAGTCCCTTCTCTCTGATGCTCGATCCCCGCGTGGACCAGCTCACGCACGCCGAGCAGGCACACCTGCACCAGGTGATCACCAGATTCATCGATCGCGGCATTACCCACTGACCGAACTGGAGGACTCGTGCAGGGCAGCGTCTGGAAGAGATGCCCATGCGGAACCACCGGTGTTGCTGGCCGTCCAGCCTGCAAGAAGAAGCACGGCTCCTGGTACTGGCGGGCCGACGCGGACCGCGACCCCATCACCGGCGAGCGCCGCCAGCCCGGCAAGGGTGGCTACCCGACCAAGGAACTCGCCGAGGAAGCCCGCAACGACCACCTCTCCGCCGTCCAGGGAGGAACGTGGGCGGACGACAAGAGCATCACCGTCGAGATGTGGCTGGCCCGGTGGCTCGAACAGTGCCGCGAGGATCTGGACGCCACGACGGTCGCCGGGTACGAGTCCCACTGCAAGGAACTGATCCGCCACCTGGGACACCGCCGGTTGCGGGATCTGCGCCGCCACCACATCGAGACGATGTTCCGGGAGATGCGCAAGCCAGCCAAGCTGCCGGTCACCGGCCGCCGGTGGCAGTCGATCCCCTGCGACGAAATCAAGGGGAACGGGGCGCCCTGCAAGAACTACGCGGTCACCGGCGGCACCAAGTGCGGCCGGCACGGCGGTAAGACGCAGGGACCGCTACCGGGGCTGGGTCGCGGCGGTCGGACCGTGGAACTTCGGCAACCACGCACGCTCGACGGATACCGACGCACCCTCCGCGCGGCCCTGGCCGCAGCGGTCCGCGTCCCCCTGATCTCCCAGAACGTGGCCGAAGGCCGGATCGACGCACTGCCGTCGATCAAGCGGGCAGACACACAGTGGTGGGAACCCGAGGAGGTCGCACACTTCCTCGTCGCGATCGCCAACGACCGGTTCGCCGCCCTCTACGAGCTCGCCGCGTTCGCCGGCCTGCGCCGCGGCGAGCTGCTGGGGCTGCGGTGGGAGGACGTCGACCTCACCAGCGAGCACCCTGGGGTGACAATCCGGCAGACCCTGTCCGGGCTCGCGGGTCCCCACGACTGCCCGGTCTGCTGGCCAATGACCGAGGACGACCTTAGGGACGCCGAGGCCAAGCTCGCACAGATCGCTGACGTCCCCGGCACCACCTCTGCGGAGATGAAGGCAGCGAAAGACGAAGTCGAGAGAATCCGGGCGCTAGGCCAGCACACCGGCCGCCGGCTGAAGCCGCCGAAGAACGAACGCGGCGGCCGGTGGGTGCCACTGGTCGGCGGCACGGTCCGGGAACTGCTCGCTCACCAGGCGGCGCAGTCTTCCGAGCGGGACTCGTGGGGTGCGGCGTACACCGATCACGGGCTGGTGTTCGCGATGGAGGACGGGAGCCCGTGGCGCCCGGACAGCGTGACGAAGCGGTTCGAGGCGATCTCCGACAGCATCCGGTTCGCCGACGACGAGGTCACTCCGGACGGCGACCGGACTCCCGATGAGGACCGGAAGCGTCTGACCAGGATCCGGCTCCACGACATGCGCCACGGCGCGGCCAGCCTGCTGATCGCCGCTGGCGTCCCGATCGAGACGGTCGCGATGATCCTCGGCCATGCCCCTGAGGTGACCCGGAGGATCTACGCGCACGTCCTGAAGACCCCCGCGCGGGACGGGATGGAAGCGGCCGAGGCACTGGTCCGCGGGAACCGGCGTGCACAAGGCGTGCACAGAAATAGCGAATCCGCTGCCGCGCGATCCAGTGAAGTTGCTTAAATCGCAGGTCAGAGGCTTTTATCTGGTGGGGCGAGCGGGGTTCGAACCCGCGACCGACGGATTATGAGTCCGCTGCTCTAACCGATTGAGCTACCGCCCCGAACGACCCGCAGGTCGCCGGAAGCACCTTACCGACCAGGGTGCTGCGGCGCTCGGAGTAGGTAGCGTCTGTCGGTCGCGGACGCTCGGGCTCCGGCTCAGGCCGGAGCTGCGTCCTCGCCACGCACGTGCCGGGCCAGGTTGGACACGTCCTCGTCACCGAAGCCCGCACCGACCAACTCGTCCTCGATCCCGGCGACCAACTGCGCAACGTCCAACTGCAGGTCCATCGTGGTCGCCTCGCGCAGGGCGATCCGCACGTCCTTCAGATGCAACGACGTGCGGAACCCCAGCGGATACGAACCGCTGACCATGTTCGCGGCCCGGTTCCGCAGGACCCACGAGTCTGCGGCTCCGGCACCGAGCGCCGCCAGCAGCGCGTCCGTCGGCAGCCCGAAGCGTTCGGCGAGCACAACGCCCTCGGCCACCCCGGCGTAGACGCCGGCCAGGACCACCTGGTTGACCGCCTTGGCGGCCTGCCCGGATCCGGCCGGGCCGAGGTGGGTGATCCTGGCCCCGAAGGTCTGTACTACCGGCAGCGCGAGCGCGACCGCCTCGTCGCTGCCGCCGAGGAAGACGGTCAGCGTCCCCTTCTCCGCCCCTTCCGACCCGCCGGACACCGGCGCGTCAGCGAACAACCGGCCGTCCACGGCGAGCCGTTCGGCCAGGTCCCGGGCCAGCGACGGCGAGGCGGTAGAGCAGTCGACCAGCACCGAACCGGCCGGCAAGGTGGCGGCGACGCCGGCTGGGCCGAAGACCACGGCCTCCAGGTCCGGGTCATCGGACACACAGGTCAGGACGGCGTCAGCACCTTCTGCGGCGGCCGCGGCGGTCTCCGCGCGGCTGGCACCGAGCGCGGCCAGCGGCTCCTCGCGGTGCCGGGTCCGGTTCCAGACCGTGACGTCATGTCCCGCTGTGATCAGGTGCCGAGCCATCGGCGCCCCCATCGTGCCCAGCCCCACCACGCCGACCTTCATCGCACGCCCTCCATCAGCTCCGTCATGCCTCGACGATCCCACGCCGAGCGGACGAGCTCCCTACAGGCAGTGCGGACGAACGCCGGACGAGCCCCCACGAGCAGCGAACGGGTCAGGTATCGCAGTTGAGTTCGGCACGGACCAGGGCGATCGAGGTCAGCCAGGCGGAGAACTCGTCCCCCTCATAGGCGTCCCGCAGTTCGGTGCCTTCACCCGTGACCCGGTCGAGTGCCTGAGCCGCGAGCGCCGCGAGGTCGTCCGGCAGTTCCAGGAACTGCCCTGCGGTGAGGAAGTCCGGGGCATAGGGAGTGTCGATCCGCCGGGCGTTCGGCTGGTGAGCCGCGACCACAGCAGCGGCCGCCACTACCTCCGACCCGTCGTTCAGTTCCAGGTAGTCCGCTTCGTCGAGGGCGGCGGAGAAGGTCTTGCGAAGAATCGACGCGCGTTCCGCCTTGGGTGCATGATCGAGATCGTCACACCAATCGGCCGCCACATCGTTGTCGAACGGTCCGAGGTCCCAGGTACCCACGGTGTGTCAACTCCCGATTTTGTGATCGCTCATGAGGTCGGCAAGCTACACCGACTCGTGGCCTCCGCCGACTCATCGCCACCTCGGTGGCCTGCCCGAGATGGCCAGGCCCGGCGAAAATGCGTACCAAAGCCGCTGGTCGTCATGAGCCGTCTCCTCCCATGAGAGGACACCGGTTCATCCCGCGGGTTGATGTGCCAACGGCTGCCCGGAACGCACGCTGTACGTAGTCGCTGACAGCCTCGTACGGCGACGGGCAGGAGAAGAACTCATGATTATCAGCCTGATCATCGTCGTCCCCGGGGTTGCCTTGCTTCTCGTTGCTGCTTTCGCCGGTCTTGTCACCCACTATGGACGCAAATCCGACCAACAGCTGGTTGCACCCCGGAACGCCGAATTCGGCGATGCGTCCCGATTGATCCGGGCAGAAGCGACGCGCGAGCGGGCCCGGGCCGACCTCACGGCGCTCACGTCCCGGAAGACCGATCGAGCCTTGACTCTGCTGCTGGACGACGCAGCGAAGCTGGACAATGCAGTGAAGCAGTCGGACCCGCGGGCAGCCTGACCTCAGCGCTCGAGCACGGCCGGACCGATGAGCTGCTCCAGTTCGGCCAGGTCGGCGGTCAGACGTTCGGTCACGATGCCGGCGAGCCTGCGATCACCCTGGCCGTATCCGCGAGGGATCGGCTCGACAGTCATGATGAGCCCGAGATAGACCCGGTAGAGCAGCAGTCGCCGACGCGCGCTCGGATCCAGCGGCAGCAACGTTCCGGACATCTCGTAGCCGCGGATGAAGTCCTCATCATCACGGATCTCGCCGAACAGCGCCGCCGAGGCGAAGTCCATCACCGGGTCGGCCCACATTGCCCGCTCACCGTCGATTATCCCGCTGATCCGCGGGTGACCGGCGAGGTCGACCAGGACGTTGCCCTCCCACAGATCGAAGTGCACCAACGCCGGGACCTGAACCGACGCCAGGTCGTTCGCGCAGGCGACCAGGGCGCGCCGAACTCGTTGCGGATCCAGCGGCAGCACGGCCCGGTACCGCCGCGCATCGTCGAGGACGGCCTCCGTCATCGCGGTGAACGCTTCACCCCACCGTTCGGTCAGCGCCCCTGTCGACTCCGACGGGTAGCCGAATGCCGGACCCGCGACCGAGTGCATCGACGCCACCAACCGACCCAGCTCCGTCCGCAGCGGGCCGCGAGCCGCAGCCGGCAAGTCCGCACCGAACCAGGGAACTCCCGGCAGCTCGGTGACCAGAAGGGCTTGCCCACCACTCAGTTCCGGGCCGAGATCGAGCAGGGCGACCACCTCGGGCACAGGCAGCCCGGCCCGCTCCCCCGCCACGGCGTAGAACTGCGCCTCCGTACCCACGATCCCGTTCTCGTACGTCATCACCGCGCCCTGCGGATCCGGCGACAGCTTCAGGACCAGACCGGGCCGGTCGGCGAAGCTCAACCGGTAGACGCTGTTGAAGGTGCCGCCCTCGATCAATGACTGCTCGGTGATCGGCGCGTTGACGCCGGAGCGCAGCAGGAGGTCCTGGAGTTCCTCGGTGCCGAGGAACCGGCGGTGCGCATTGGCCATGTACTGCTCCCTTTCCTGGCGGCTCCTCCGGACGGTGCGGAGCCGACGACCGAGCGGTCGTCATTGTCTCCAAACTCCCCCTGATCTCGCACAAACCAGCCGCTTGCTCGGCCCGGCGGTCGGCGTGGGCATGATCGCGGCACGGGGCGGGTCGTCGTCAACTTGAGCGGCGAAAGTTAAAACTTGCATAAAACGATCGGCATATTGCATGCAGTTGTCGAGCGGGTTACGGTCACCCCAGGCGCATGTGTCCGACATGCCCCTTCTTCACCGTCGAAGAGGAGCAGCCCATGTTTCTGTCCACTCGCAGGACGGGACGGAGGCGCCATGTCGGCGCACTCGTCAGCACCGCGTTGGTCGCCGCCAGCGTGAGTGTCCTGTCAGTCGCCGCCCCGGCGTCGGCCGCGGCGACCGGGGGCGTCGGCGCGAATCTGCCGTACGTCGAGGTCCAGGCGGAGAACGCCGCCACCAATGGAACCAAGATCGGTCCGTCCGCCGATTACGGGACGCTGGCCGACGAGGCGTCGTTCCGCAAAGCGGTGACGTTGCAGGGCTCCGGAAAGTACGTCGAGTTCACCTCGCCGACGGCGACGAACTCCATGGTCTTCCGTTACAGCATTCCGGACACCGGCGGCGGCTCGGTGTACACCGCCCCGCTGTCGCTCTACATCAACGGGACGAAGTCGACGAACTTCACCCTCACCAACGCCTATAGCTGGTACTACGGCAGCTACCCGTTTACGAACTCGCCCGGCAGCAATCCGCACCACTTCTACGACGAGGTGAACCGGCTCTTCCCGACGACCTACCCGGCCGGAACCACGTTCCGGCTTCAAGTGGACGCGGATTCCAGCGCCTCGTCGTACACCATCGACTTCGCCGACTTCGAGAACGTCGGCGGCGCAGCCGCACAGCCCAGCGGGTCGATCTCGGTCACCAGCAGGGGCGCAGACCCGACCGGGGCGGCGGACGCCACCTCGGCCTTCAACTCGGCGATCAGTGCGGCCGGTGCCGGTGGGACGGTCTGGATCCCGGAGGGCACCTTCAGGATTCCGGGCCACCTGGTGTTGAACAACATCACCATCAAGGGTGCCGGAATGTGGCGCTCGCGGGTGATCGGCGCGGCCCCCGGTTTCTACGGCGGATATGTACCGAACGCCAGCAGCGGCATTCACCTCGCGGACTTCGCCATCTTCGGTGACGTTCGGGAACGCAACGACGCCGATCAGGTTAATGGCATCGGCGGCGCGATGAACAACTCCACCGTCGACCGAGTGTGGATCGAGCACATGAAGGTCGGCGCCTGGATGGACGGCCCCTTCACCAACCTCGTCCTGTCCACCATGCGGATTCGCAATGTGACGGCGGACGGCGTCAACTTCCACAACGGCGTCACCAACTCGAAGGTCACCAACAGCGATATCCGCAACGCCGGTGACGACGCCCTGGCCACCTGGTCGGAACAGAATGCCGACGTGAACGATTCGTTCGACCACAACACCATTCAGTACCCGATCCTGGCGAACGGGATCGCGATCTACGGCGGTCACGACAACTTCGTCACCGATAACCGAGTGATCGACGCCGGCCTCACCCAGGGCGGCGGCATCCACGTCGCCCAGCGCTTCGCCTCAACCACGCTGGGCCGCACGGACGTGCTCCGCAACACCATCATCCGGTCCGGCGGGCTCGATCCGAACTGGCAGTTCGGCGTCGGTGCGCTGTGGTTCGACGCCCGGGACGGCGCGATGACCGGCCTGACCAACGTCGACAACATCCTCATCCAGCAGAGCCCGTACGAGGCGATCCAGTTCGTCTCGGGCTCCAACATCACCAACGTCAAGATCAACAACGCGACGATCCAGAACACCGGAACCTTCGTCGTGCAGGAGCAAGTCGGCGGTTCGGCCACGATCACCAACAGCACGGCCACCGGCACCCAGGCTCCCGCGCCGATCTACAGCTGCTCCACCCAGTTCAACCTGATTGACGGCGGCGGCAACTCCGGCATCTTCGGGGGATCGCAATGCGGCTTCTTCACCCCGACGTTCCCGCCGTACCTGGCGGACAACACCTCGGGCATCGCCGTCAGCCCCACCACGATCGGCTTCGGTTCGGTGGCGACCGGAGCCACCAGCGCGGCCCAGACAGTGTCGATCACGAACACTGGTACCGCGAGTGCGGCGGTCGGCTCGATCAGCATCACCGGCGACTTCAGCCAGACCAACAACTGCAGCACAAGCCTGGCCGCCGGTGCCTCCTGTACGGCCACCGTCAGATTCGCACCGACGGCGGCAGGGGCTCGCAGCGGCAGCCTGTCCATCACCGCCGGCGGGACGACCCAGCCGGTCAGCCTGTCCGGTACCGGCGTCGCACCGGGGCCGATCATCAACGCCGCCCCGGGCAGCCTGACCTTCGCCGGCACGGTTGTCGGCTCGGCGAGCGCGGCCCAAACGGTCACCGTGTCGAACAGTGGCACGTCCGCCGCGACGGTCTCCTCGGTGGCCGCCACCGGTGACTACACGCAGACGAACACCTGCGGCAGCCTGGCTGTCGGCGCCTCGTGCACGGTCACGGTGACGTTCCGGCCGACCGCGTCCGGAACTCGCACCGGTTCGGTCACGATCACCAGCAATGCCAACAACAGTCCGACGACGGTTGCCCTCACCGGCAGCGGGGTCGGCACTGACACCAACGTGGCCGCCGGTCGACCGGCGAACGCAAGCAGCCAGGTGAACTCGACGCAGGCCGCCACCACGGTGACCGACGGCGACGCAAACACCTACTGGGAGAGCGTGAATGGCGCCTTCCCGCAGTGGTTGCAGGTGGATCTAGGCGCGGCGACCAGCATCGGCCGGGTGGTCCTGAAGCTGCCACCGGCCACCGCCTGGGCAACCCGGACGCAGACCCTGTCGGTGCAGACCGGCACCGAGGCGTCAACCGTCAGCACCGCCGTCCCATCCGCGACCTACACCTTCAACCCGGCGTCCGGGAACACGGTGACGATCCCGGTGCCGACCACCACCGCTCGCTACGTCCGGGTCAACATCACGGCCAATTCGGGGTGGCCCGCCGGACAGGTCTCGGAGTTCGAGGTCTACCCGAGCGGGGGCACCACCAATCCCACGGCGACGTTGAGCGCCTCCGCCTCCTCGCTCAGCTTCGCGACTCAGGATCTCAACACCACGAGCGCGGCCCAGTCGGTGACGGTGTCCAACACCGGCTCGGCGGCTGCCTCGGTCTCCGGCGTCGCTGCCACCGGTGACTTCTCGCAGACGAACACCTGTGGGACGTCAATCGCGGCCGGAGCGTCCTGCACCGTCAACGTCAGCTTCCGGCCGACGGCCTCGGGAACCCGGACCGGTTCCCTGACCGTCACCGGGAATGCGACGAACAGCCCGACAACCGTCGCGCTGTCCGGCACTGGAGCCGGTGGCACCACCAGCACCAACCTGGCGGCCGGTAAGGCGACGAGCGAGTCCAGTCATGTGGACGTCTACGCCTCGTCCCGAGTGACGGACAACGACCAGGGCAGCTACTGGGAGAGCGCCAACAATGCGTTCCCGCAGTGGGTCCAGGTCGATCTCGGGTCGGCGCAGAGCGCCAGTCGCGTCGTCCTCCAGCTGCCCGCTGGCTGGGGAGCCCGCAACCAGACGCTGTCGCTTCTCGGCAGCACCAACGGCACGGACTGGACCACGGTGAAGGCATCCGCGAGCTACGCCTTCGCCCCAGCCGCCAACAACGCCGTGACCATCTCGTTCACCGCGACGACCCAGCGCTACTTCCGGGTCAACATCACCGCGAACACCGGATGGCCGGCCGGCCAGATCTCCGGATTCCAGGTCTGGAACATCTAGCCGGGAACATCTAAAGGAATGCTTGCTCGCCGCCCCGGTCGACGTGAGACGACCCGGGCGGCGAGCAGCAGGATCAGCAGGGCGACAAGTCCGAAGACGATGTTGCCGATCAGGTCGAGGGTGGGTGACCCACCGCTCTCCGGCTGGACCGGGAACGCCGTCCAGACATAAGTCAGCGTGGAGCCGGCCGCCAGCGCGAAGATGTGCCGAGCGTCCCACCCGTCCTGCCGCGACCAGCGCGATATCAGCAGGATGCCGACCACCACCAGGACACACCAGAGCACGACGCTGACCCACTCGTTCCATTCCAGGCTGACCGGCCCCCAGTACAGGCTGGTCACGGCCAGGGCGGCGAGCCCGACCAGCCACGGTGCCGGCGCCCTGCCCGGAAGCGGCGCCCGAGGCTCGCGGCCCACCCGGAAGGCCAGCACCACCAACCCGACGATGACCAGGCTGACCCCGCCGAGTTGGGCCGGTGAGGCGAGGAAATGCTCCTCGGCGTAAGTGGCCCAGAAGACCACGCCGATACCCAGCAGGTGGACAACGGCGGTGACCACCAGCCCGCGCGTGCGCAGCCAGGGCGTCGTCCGGCGGTCCGGGACAAACGTCTCAACGATCGCGATCGGCACGCAGATACTCCAGACCGTGTGCAACGCCAGGATCACCTGGGTCAGTGCGATGCTCATCCCCAGCGCAGGTAGGTACGAGTCACCATGCAGCAGATCCTGATTGGCGTAGGAGTCGTTCCACAGCAGTTGGTCGATCGGACCTTCCTCGATCAGGGCATAGGCCGCGGCCAGCAAACCGATCGTCGGCCAGCCCCTTCCGGTTCGCCGGGCTATCTCGCGGATCAGCAGTGCGCCGCCGCCGTACATGGGCGCGACCAGCGGGACGTAGCCCAGCTCGGGCAGCGTCAGGTTGCCGAGCAGGAACTCGCCGACAAAGGGCGCCAGCAGGAAGAGCCCGAGAGCGGGCGCGATTCTGCGCATACCTCGACCCTAGGGACGAGGTCAGTCTGATCCGACGCTTCCAAGGTCTACACAGTGCCGACTTTGGTCTTCGGTCCAGGTTTCGGCAGTGCTTACGCCGGGGCGGAGCCGGACACTGGCACCATGAGCCTGGAGATCAGAGGCATTTCCTACGCCGTCGAGGACATCGGCGCCGCGGCCGTTCGTCGTGATCTACGCGCCATTGCCGAAGATCTGCACTGCACGACGGTCATGCTGATCGGTACGGACACCCGGGCGCAGCTCCAAGCCGCCGAAGCCGCGCTGGACGCTGGGCTCGATGTCTTCATCCGGCCGTATCTGGAAGACCGTCCACGGTCCGAACTACTGGCCCACCTGAGCGCGACCGCGACTGCCGCCGAGCAACTGCGGCTGCGTTACCCAGGCCGGGTCACGCTTCTGCTCGGCAGCGAGTTCTCCCTCACCTCTCCCGGGATGGTCCCCGGACCAAAGGTTTTCATCCGCTTGCGGGTACTGCTTCGGTGGCGGCGCTACCTCGACCGAAGGATCACCCGCAAGCTCAACGCTCTACTCGCGATCGCGTTGACCACGGCCCGGCGCGCCTTCCACGGCCCGGTCACATATGCCGCGGGCTACTGGGAGGACGTCGACTGGTCCGATTTCGACCTGATCGGCGTCAACCTGTACCGCTTCGGAACAGACCCGGCCGGGTACGAGCAACGACTGGACGCCTTGGTGCGGAACGCTTCGAAACCGGTGATCATCACGGAGTTCGGCTGCGGCGCCTTTGTCGGGGCACAGCGCCGGGGGCCGGGCGGCTTCCTGATCGTGAACTGGTTCGCCGATCCACCCCGGATCAAGGACGGTTACGTCCGGGACGAGCAGACTCAGGCGACCTACCTGAGCGAACTCATCGATCTCTACACCGAGCACGGCGTCCACGGCTGCTTCGTCTTCACCTTCTCGATGCGCGACTTCCCGCACCGCGCGGACCCACGGCAGGACCTGGACATGGCCGGATTCGGCGTCGTCAAGGTCTCCCCCGGCGACGCCTCACAGTGGGAACCAAAAGCCGCCTTCGCTGCGGTGTCCCGGCGCTACCGCCCCAGCCCAACGTGAGGTAGCCCCGAGCTGCACGCCATGATGGACAAATGAGCGAATTGCGGGACTACGAGAAGTGGCATGAGCATTACGCCGACCCGGAGTCGGGACTGTCCTGGCGGTTGCGGACCGTACAGCAGTACCTCCGCGAGGCCCTGGACCGGCAGCCGGGACCGATCCGGATCCTGAGCGTCTGCTCCGGCGAGGGACGCGATGTCCTTGGGGTGCTCTCCGAACGCGAGGACGCCGATCGGGCCAGCGCGACGTTGATCGAGGTGCACCCGCAGATCTCCCAGCGAGCCAGGGACGCGGCGGCCGCCGCCGGACTGTCGAACATCGAGGTGCGGACGACGGACGCCGGGAGCACCGATGCGTTTGTCGACGCGGTCCCCGCGGACATCGTCCTTCTGGTGGGGATCTTCGGCAACATCAGTGACGCCGATCTGGAACGGACGATCGCAGCCGCTCCACAGTTGTGCCGTCCGGGCGCCACCCTGCTGTGGTCGAGGGGCCGGGACCGGGAAGACCTGAATGACGAGGTCCGGGCCTGGTTCGCCGCCGCCGGATTCACCGAGCTCGACTACGCCACCCGGGACACCGGCAGCCGGCCCGCGCTCGGCGCGATGCGTTTTGACGGGCAGGCCCAGGCCCTGATCCCGGGACAGCGGCTGTTCGCCTTCGTCCGCTGACCCTGCGCCGGCCCAGGCTCACCCATCCGGGGACCTCGGCCGCGAAAGTGCTCAACCCTGCCGGCCGGCTGCCGAGAGGAGGGTAATGACGTCGACGACCGGCCACGCATGATCAACGCCGGCCGAGCCGGCGCCCTGCGCCGATTCATCGGTGCGGTCGCCGCGCTGAGCCTCACCGCGACCGGACTGCTCCTCAGCGCACCCATTTCAGCGGGTGCTGCGGCCCCTCGGCACTGCTCGTCGACCCCGTTCCGCAGCAGCCCGGCCCAGCACCGCTGGTTCCGGATTCCCGCCATCGTGAAGACCAACGCCGGAACCCTGGTCGCCTTCGCCGAGCGCCGGGACAACGACAACGGCACCGACCTGGGCAACTACGACATCGTCACGACCCGGTCCACCGACCAGGGGTGCAGTTGGAGCGCCTACCGGGTGATCGGCAGCGACGGCGCGAACCGGGTCTCCACTCCCGTCCCGATCGTGGATGCGACGACCGGAAACGTTCTGCTCTTCTCGGTCGTCACCCCACGTCCCGGAAGCGGCGGCACCGGCAAAGGTCTGTACCTGCAAACCAGCTCGAATGACGGCACAACGTTTTCGTCATTGCTGAGCCACCCGGTGAGGCCGGAGGGTGCCTACAAGGGCGGGTTGACCGGGCCGGGACACGGCATCCAACTGTCGATCACTCACCCGGGCCGACTGATCCTGGCGATGGGCTACAAGACGACGAGCGGGCGGTACGGCGCGTACGGGATCTACAGCGATGACCACGGCACAACCTGGCACACCGGCTTCGACCAGCAGGACACCACCGGCAAGGTCAAGTTCCTCGAGGGCACGATCGCCGAACTGCCGAGCGGCGACCTGTTCATCAGCTTCCGCGACAAGCACGAGGGCGCGAAAGCCGGTGCAGCTCGGTACTATGCGGTGTCCAAGAACGGTGGCACAAGCCTCAGCGGCCCGTTCAAGCGGCTGCCGCTCACCATCGTCTCGGTTCAGGGCAGTGCCCTGGCGCTGACCGGGGTGAACAGCAACCAGCTGCTGTTCTCCGCCCCCGCCGACCGGACCATCAATCTGCGCCGGGACATGACGATCTACGTCAGCAGAACCAGCGGCGCGACCTGGAGCCGGAAATACCAGATCGAGCTCGAGTCCACCCCCGGTTCGTACTCCGACCTCGTCCAGCTCGACGCCCATTCGATCGGCATCCTGTACGAGACGGGAACGGTCACCTGGAAGGAAAGGATCGCGTTCCAATCGATCGGGATCACCACACTGTCGAATCCGGTGCTGGTCGCCTCGCGGCTCTCGTACGAGCGCTCGAAGCATGCGACCACGACATCGGCGGGGGCGAGGGTCAAAGTCACCGTGGCGGTGACCGGGATCAAGTCTCCGCCGGGGCGGGTGACCCTCAAGTATGTGGGAAACGGCGCCACGCGCACCGCCTCGGTGAAATTCACCTACTCGAATCGGGGCGTCCGGGTGATCACGCTGCCGAAGTTGCGGAAGGGCAATTACGTTCTGACGCTGACCTATTCGGGTACCGGGCGGATCAAGAAGGCGACCAGATCGGCCGGCACGCTGCATGTCGTGAGCGGCTGAGCTCTCGACGCCTTCCACCGCCGGCTCCCTGATCTGATCGGCGGGCTGAGGCAGCGCCGTTGATCCAAGCTCAAGGCAAGCAGCGCTGCCGCCGATGAGGAGGGGGCAGGCACGACCGTCGGCAGACCCTGTCGTCCTTCCGGATCGGCCGGATAGGTGGCTCAGATGCTTGGTTTCCTCACGCGCGCCGCACGCAGGTCACAGTTTCTGGAGATTCTGGGCGCTCTCGTGGTTGTTCCCGTCATACATCGCCTGGGTATCGGCGGTACGGCGCCGGTGTGGCTCGGCACGGCGACGATTATCACGTCAATGGCATTGCAACCGCGGGCCGTTCAGCTCTGGCTCTCTGGTGGGGATCTTTCGAAGCGGTTGAACCTGCGCATCGGTCTGCATCTGGGATTGATGACGACGCTGCCCATCTACCTGTTCGGCTGGGGCCCGCTGATCACCGTCAGCTATCTCATTTCGGCCTCACTGCACATTCGCTGGTCTGGATCCCAAGCCTGGAAGCCGGCCGTGATCTGGACCGTCGTCGGCGTGGCAATCGGTCAGCTGGGCGTCTGGCTCGGTCTGATCTTCACCTACGCCTCTGCGACGACGGCCCAGTTGGCAGGTATCGGCGGCGGCCTCGTCGCAGCCGCCCTGATCCGTCAGTACGGCCTGAGCGCACAGGTTCGGGAGAAGGCCACCCAGGAACGAGAGGAGGCGATTCAGGAGCGGGAAAGGATGGTGACGGAGACCGCCCGTCTGAATCATCGATTCCGGGCACTGGTGCAGAACTCCTCCGACATCATCGTGGTCGTCGATCCGGGAGGTTTGATCTCGTACCTGAGCCCTGCGATGGAAAGCCAACTCGGGTACCAACCGGAGGCACTGATCGGTACCGACGGCTCAATCCTGATGTCGCCCAGCGGTTTCGCGGACGCGCAGGAGCAGTTGAGCGCGTTGTTGGAGTACCCGGGCAAGCAAATGCGCACACAATTTCGCCTTATTCACGCTGACGGGACGTTTCGCTGGTACGACTCGGTTCTGCTCAACCTGCTGGATGATCCCGATATGAACGCGATCGTCGTGAATCAGCGCGACATCACCCAGGAGCGACTGGTCAAGGACCAACTCATCTACGACGCCTCGCACGACCTGCTGACGGGTCTGAACAACCGACGGTCCTTCCTGGAGACCTTTGATCGTCTGCTCAGTGGGAGCAGCGCTTCTGGTCGCCGGCTCGCCCTGCTGTTCATCGACTTGGACGACTTCAAGCAGGTCAACGACACCCTCGGCCATGATGTGGGGGACGCCGTTCTCGCCCGGGTCGCCGCGGCGCTTCGGGCCTCCGTCCTCGGGGCGGACGTTATCGGGCGGCTGGGCGGCGACGAGTTCGTCGCCGTCCTGCGCAACATCGACTCGTCCGAGCACGCCGTCGTGGTCACCCGCCGCATTCTGGAGGAGCTGGGGATACCGCAGCGAATTGGTGAGCACCAGATGCGAATCGCGGCGTCGGTGGGGATAGCGATCTCGGACCATGAGGGCACCAGTAGCACGACCCTGCTGCATCGGGCGGACCTGGCGATGTACGAGGCCAAGCGACGTGGCGTCGGCCAGTGGATTGTCTACACCCCGCAGCTGGAAATACCCGGCAATGCCATCTCCCGACAGAAACTGCTCGACGCAATCGAGGACGGGCAGCTGCGCCTGCAGTACCAACCGGTGGTAGACCTGAAAACGTTGGCAGTAGTGGGCGTGGAAGCACTGGTGCGCTGGCAGCACCCGGAACGGGGTTTGATCCCGCCGCTGGAATTCATCACTGCAGCCGAAGAAAATGGTGCGATCGGCCCGCTCGGCGAATGGGTCGCGAGCGCAGCCTGCCGATCCCGAGCCGACTGGCAGCGGCTGCTGGCACCGGAGCAGCAACTGTTCATGAGCATCAACGTCTCCCCTCGACAGCTGTTGACACCCGAGTTCTCGACCCGGTTGGACGAGATCTTCCGCAGCACCGGAATCGCCGCCGAGAACGTCGTCCTGGAGGTGACGGAGAGCGTCCTGGTCGACTCGCCGATTGCGCATCAGACGCTCACCGCGCTGGCCGAACTCGGCACCCGGATCGCGATCGACGACTTCGGGACCGGATACTCTTCCTTGCAGTACCTCAATCGGTTGCCGATCCACACCCTGAAGCTCGACCGATCCTTCGTCACCGGGCTGGACGGCTCTCCGGAGGGATCGGCGATCGCTTCCGTCGTGGCCCGACTGGCCGACACCCTACACCTGACCACGGTCGCCGAGGGGATCGAAACTCCTGACCAGGCAGCCGAACTCAGTGCGATGGGCTATCAGCTGGCGCAGGGCTACCTGTTCGCTCGACCGATGGAAGGGTGTGACGTCGAGGAACTGCTGCGCTCCGGCGGCAAGCTGTCGGCACCCGACCCGCAGGCGAAAGCTCAGCCACGTGGCGGCTACGCCGCGTCGTCGCGATCCTGACGGTGCCCGCCGTCACCAACCGCCGTCACCAGACGCCCACCGCGGTAACGGTCCGCATCCTTGGGGGACGGAAGTTTCCGGCCGAGGTGGGCGAGCGGGGACAGGGTCATCAGCACGGGAGACAGCATCATGGCGACGGCCGTAACCAAAAGGCCGGTGCGCAACCCCCATTCCGCTGCGAGAAGGCCGCCGAGCAGCGAGCCGAGCGGGGTCAGGCCCATGCCGGCAAAGGTGATCGTTGCGGCGGCACGGCCTTGCATCCCGTCCGGGGTGACGCTCTGCCGGACGGCCATGACCGTGACGTTGACCAGCTGACCGAAGGTTCCGAACACGAAGTTGACCGCGATGAGCGAGGGGATCGTCACCGTCGAAGGGCCGTGCAGCGCGGGCACAAACAGCATCACGCCGTCACCCATGACCGCCGCGGACACCAGCACCCTGCCGTAACCGAACCGGTTCGGCAGGCGGGCGGCGAGCAGCGAGCCCACCAGCGCGCCCGGACCCGTCGCCGCGAGCACCAGCCCGATGGCGGCGCCGGAGAGGTGTAGTTCCCGCGGCAGGAAAATCAGATAGGCCGTCATCATGGCCGCGAAAGAGAATTGGAACGCTGCCGAGGCGAAACCTACGGCCCGCAGGGAAGTATCGCTGATGACAAAACGCAGGCCCTGATGGATCTGCCGCCACACCCGAGCGGGATGGCCCGAGCGCTCAGGGACCGACTCCCGCCGGCAGATCCGCGCGATCGACAAGAATGACAACACAAAGAACAGCGCACTGGACGCGACGGCGATCGGTACCGACAGCAGCGACACCAGTGCCCCGCCGATGGCAGGGCCGCCGATCTGGGCCGCAGACCGGCTGCCCTCGAGCGCGCTGTTGCCCTGTACCAGCTGGTCGCGTTTCAGTAGTCGCACGAGAGAGGCTTGGTAGGCCACGTCGAAGAAAACGGACAGGGCGCCGATGGCGAAGGCGATCACGAGCAGCACCGGCAGGCTGAGCCCGCCGAGGAGGACGGCCACCAATGCTCCTCCGAGCGCCAGCGCTCGGCCGAGGTCTGCCAGCACCATCACCGTTCGGGTGCGCCACCTATCCACCCACGCGCCGACGAGCAGCGAGAGCAGCAGGATCGGCGCCTGGCCCACCGCGCGGAGGATGCCCAGTTGACCTGCGTCGACGTTGAGCGTCAGGACGGCGATCAGCGGCAGGATGACGAGGCTCGCGTGCTCGCCCAGTTGTGAGGCCGTCTGGCCCACCCATAGCCTGCGGAAGTCGAAGTTCCGCCACAGGCTTGGCGGGACAGATCGACCGGATGCGCCGGAATCGAATACAGCGGAGGAAGCGGACGGCACGCAGACCCCTGGAGTTGCCGCGGACAAGACCCACCACCCGCTGTACGACTAGCGCACCAACGGTTCAGGCAGGAAAGCTCGCTGTGCCGCGCAATCAAGGGCAGCACGCGATGACAGGCCGATCACGGCCTAGGACGTCAGCGCGTGCTCGAACGACCGGGCATGCCTCAGCTCCTCATGGGGGTACTCGCTGCCGACACTAGCCGCCGGCGATCTGACGCGAAAGGCAATTAGAGGGTGGCCGGCCATCGTTGGAGTGCCGTCACCAGTGAAAGTCGCACACAAGCCGTGCCGGTGATCTTGGTGTCAGGGGCCATATGGCCCCTGACCTGCTGTGATGCTCCCCCGACTGGACTTGAACCAGTAACCCTTCGATTAACAGTCGAATGCTCTGCCAATTGAGCTACGGGGGACCGTTGCTGGCCGGAGAAGACTACCAAAGCCTGAGCCCTGTTCGGACCGGGTGGGGGCCAGACGCGGCCGCAGAGGCACAGGTCGCTCACAGATTCACAGGCTTTTGCCAGGCAGACCAGATGCGGAACACAGGTTCGCTGTCGAACGTCTGAGGTGTTGGGTGAAAGACGCCCGGCCCAAGGTGAAGGGGAGAGCATGCGCAAGCGACTGACTGCCGTCGCCCTTGCTGGGACCGTAGGACTGGGGGCGATGGGCGTTGCCGCCTATCCTGCCCTGGCCGACAGCACCTCTAAGGAGTCACCGCAGGCTGGAACCGAAGCTCTCCAAAAGGCCGTTCAGGACCGCAACGCTACGGCGATCCGCGAGGCCCTGAAGGGGCTCGTCGACGACAAGACGATCACTTCCGAGCAGGCCGCCAAGGTGGCCGACACCCTCAGCAAGGCGGAGGGACTGCGTGGGTTCGCCAAGGGCGGGCCCGGCGGCTGGCGCGGCGGCGGTGGACTGCTGGGCGTCGAGGGCCCGGAGGCCGACGAGGCAGCGGCCAAGGTGCTCGGGATGTCCGTTGATGACCTACGAACCGCCCTGCGCAGCGGCAGCACGCTGGCCGATCTGGCGAAGAAGCAGGGCAAGAGCGTCGACACGCTGGTCAGTGCCCTGGTCACGACGGCCAAGGCTCGATTGGCCGAGGGAGTCAAGGCCGGCAAGATCACCCAGGAAACCGCCGACCAGATCGAGAAGACGCTGGAGCAGCGGGTCCGAACGGTGGTCCAGACCGGACGTCCCGCACCGGGCGCCCTGGGCGGCCCCCGGATGCACATGCGCGGCGGCCCGGGAGGTCCCGGGGGCTGGCCGAAGGACCGCGAGGCGCCGGACACCCAAACACCGAAGCCCGGCCCAAGCCCGAGCGCGACCGGTTCGACCAGTTCGTCATCCTTCAACACCGCCTGACGGCAGGCACCGCCTCACCAGCAGTCGCCGACTGACGGCAGGCGCCGCCCACGGGCAGCCATCGCAACGTTGGGGAGGATCCGATCCAACATATGGACCGAATCCTCCCCAACGTTGCGCGTGAGCCGGCAGGCAAGTGCTGAAGCTCTCAGCGGGCGGTCGCCTGCTCGTACGCCTTGATCACCGCATCGGTCGGGCCGTCCATTCGCAATAGGCCCTTGTCCAGCCACAGCACCCGGTCGCAGACGTCCCGGATCGACTTCTGGTTGTGGCTGACCAGGAAGATCGTGCCGGCCCGCTCCCGCAGCTCGCGGATCCGCCGCTCGGACTGCTTCTGGAAGGCACGGTCACCGGTGGCGAGCGCCTCGTCCACCAGCAGGACGTCGTGGTCCTTCGCCGCGGCGATCGAGAACCGCAGCCGGGCCGCCATCCCCGACGAGTAGGTTCGCATCGGCAGCGAGATGAAGTCGCCGGTGGTGTTGATCCCGGAGAAGTCGACGATCTGCTGGTACTGCTCGCGGACCTGCGCCTTCGACATGCCCATCGCCAGCCCCCCGAGGACAACGTTCTTCTCCCCGGTCAGGTCGCTCATCAGGGCGGCGTTCACACCGAGCAGCGAGGGCTGGCCAGACGTATAGACGGCGCCGTGCTCGGTCGGCAGCAAGCCCGCGATCGCGCGCAACAGCGTCGACTTGCCCGACCCGTTCGAGCCGATCAGGCCGATCGCCTCGCCACGGTAGGCCGCGAAGCTGACCCCCCGGACGGCGTGCACTTCGCGCACACTGCCGAACTGCGGCTTGCGCCCGGCCAAGCGCGCCCGAAGACTGCGGTGCCCCATCGCATCATCCGGCTTCGAAGCAGCCCCAGGAGCCGCCGCAGGGGCCGCGCCATGGACCCGGTAGACGATGTGGACGCCGTCCACCACCACAGTCGGTACACGCTCCCCCGGCTCAGCCGTCGAGCCCGAGGCCGCCGAGGGCTCCTGCGAGGGCTCCTGGGCAGCACCGAAGGTTGGGGAATCACCACGGGGTTCAGCCACGGCCATAGGTCTCCTCCGCCATCCAGAAGTACACAAAGCCTCCGCCACCGACGAGGAGCGCCCAGCCCACGGCCAGCGGCCAGACATGCGGTGGCAACTGGTCGGCATGGAAACTGTCAATCAGGGCAAAGCGCATCAGATCGAGGTAGATCGCCGCCGGGTTCAGGGTCAGCAGCACCTGGATCACTTCGGGCATGTGCTTGGCCTTGTCGGCCAGGCTGTACATCACCCCGGACATGTACATCCAGGTGCGCAGGACGAACGGCATCACCTGGGCGAGGTCCTGGGTATTGCTGCCCAACCGGGCCACCGCCAGGGCAAGTCCGGCGTTGAACATCGACTGCAATATCAACACGGGGACGACGAGCAGCCAGTTCGGGGTCGGCGGGATGCCGTACCCGAGCAGGATGGCGACCAGCACCGCCATCGAGAACATCAACTGCTGGAACTGCTGCAGGCACAACGCCAGCGGCAACGAAGCCCGAGGGAAGTGCAGCGCCCGAACCAGGCCGATATTGCCGGAGATCGCCCGGACTCCTGCGGTCACCGAGGTCTGCGTGAACGTCCACACAAAGACGCCGGTGACCAGGAACGGGATGTAGTCCGGTACCCCGCGCTTGCTCTGCAGCAGCACGCCGAAGACCAGGTAGAACACCGCCGCGTTGAGCAGCGGCGTGGCCACCTGCCAGACCTGGCCGAGCCGGGCCTGGCTGTACTGCGACGTCAGCTTCGCTCGGGAGAACGCCTCGATGAAGTAGCGGCGGCCCCAGAGCTGACGCAGGTAGGCCGTGAACGTCGGCCGAGCGCCGCTGACCGCCAGGCCGTGCCGCTCGGCCAGCGCCCGGAAGTCGAAGGGCTGGTCGGGTTGCGGGTCGACCTGCGGGTCGGACTGCTGGGGTTCGGGCGAGTTGATCATGACGTCACTGCTCACAGCCGTATTCCTCCCAGCATCGATACGATCACGAAACGACGAAACGGTATCGTTACGTCATGATGACGGTAGCTCAGGAACCTGTGACGACGCAACGGATACGTATCGACGTACTCCGGCGCCGCTCGGGTCCGTCGATAGGGTGCCGGGCATGACCACTCCCCCGTCCGCGATCCGGCGGACCCCGGCTGGGGCGGCGGTGCTGCGCGACGACCTCACCGAGGCGATCCGGGACGCCGTTCTGGAGGAACTGGCCGCCCACGGCTACGGGCGGATGTCGATCGAGGGCGTGGCCCGGCGGGCCGGTGTCGGCAAGACGACGATCTACCGGCGGTGGGGCTCCAAACTGCAAATGGTGATCGATGTGGTCTCCGCCGTGGCCGTGCAAGGCCTGGCACCGCCGGACACCGGCAGCCTGCGCGGCGACCTGCGAGTCATGCTCGGCGTGGCGTCGATCGCCCTGCGCCATCCGCTCGCGCTGCAGATCGTCCCGGATCTGCTGGCCGAGGCGGCGCGCAACCCGGAG
>Ga0307513_10002261_pt1 | contig 26903 bp, 22 predicted proteins | sample 15_EM_MG_FD_202174 | JGI IMG/M metagenome (GOLD analysis project Ga0307513, IMG submission 202174) | Populus trichocarpa ectomycorrhiza microbial communities from riparian zone in the Pacific Northwest, United States - 15_EM | ecosystem: Host-associated > Plants > Roots > Unclassified | place...
TCTCATCCATTACGTTTTGTGAACCCCCCCCGGCCATTGAACCCCCGCGAAGTCTCTTCGATATCTGTTCCTCACAATTGTCGCCCTTCGGATCCCCGCCAATGCGTACCTCTACACCTTTCGTAGACTCACGCTCCGACGCTCCTGACCGTGTTTTCTTAAATTTAGGAACGTCCAAATTTTCATCATCCGGAGCACCACGCTTGAGAGTGTCGCTCCCGCGTATTAGACGCCCAAGTAGGTCAGAAGACATTGGGACATTCAGTCGGTTCAAATAATTGATAGCGAGAGGGGTACGAGCCATGGCGGATTCAACAGTGTCGCCGACAGGGGGTGGCGGCATCCCGGGGCTGTCCTGACCCTTACGCCTGGTGTCCGCGACATCAGATGACGAGCCAGATGATCCTGGAAGGGAAACACTTGGGGTGTCTCCATCTTGGTGATCCCCTGATCGATTGGCCTTTCTGTAATCAAATCTGGGCAGTACATATGGAGCCCGGTAATGCATGTTCCCCATATGTCCTGCTGCAGAATGGGCCCAATCGGCGACGGCATCCTTATGGAGATATTGGTGTCCCCTTAACGATGGTGTCGCCGGTCGTGTGTCGCCATCGTCGCGGTAACAATAGATCATGAGATCGAGTGGGTTATCGAGAACTGGATTCGACAGGAGCCAGGCTCTTACCGTTTCATCGCTATCGATGAAAACATAATCAATGCAAAATACCCATTGGGAAGCAACCCTGCGGAACCTTCGGCGGCCTTCTCCAGTGGCACCAAGTATATAGCGAATTCTGTCGTTTGGTACATTTCTCGAAATCATAGCTGACAGCCCCCGGATGTCATAGGAATCTAATTCGGCGAACTGGACGCCATTTATATGGGGGGGACGCCAATGCAACATGTTATAGTCAGGCCTAAAATTTAAGTTCGCCCTCCATTCTGGAGTCTGACCCTGGCCGCGTCTGGAAGGCCAGGTCCAAACAATACGCACACCACGGGGCCTCCCAAGTAGGGCACTCCAATCTAATAATCATCAGTTAGCAAGTAAAAACACAAAAGGCCCTAATTGTTATGAAAGAAACCAACCTGTTGGCATAGGGTCAGGAGCCGCATAATTCCCACCCCTAGGAAGCACCCTTGGAGTCGGGGCATTGCTCCTTACCAGAGACGGAGTCGATATCTCTGTAGATGGGTCTGGCGTGCGCATCTGATAAATCGCAGGCACATCTGGTGCGTTTGCGGCATTCTGAGCGTAATAGTTCAAAGGAGGAGCATGTGCTAATGAATTGGGAAGAGCGTTATTGACGGGAAGGGCAGGTGCGTTTTGACACGGAAGAGCGTAATTCGCAGGAAGGCCAGGTATGTTTTGCCCAGCAGGAGGGTAAATCGCAGGATGAGGAGGTACGCTTTGTCCCGGAGGGGGGTAATTCCCGTGATGATCAGGTACGTTTTGCGCCGGTACGCCTTGCGCCGCTACACCTTGCGCCGGCGGGAGGTAATTCCCATGATGAGCAGGTACGTTTTGCGCCTGAGGGTGGTAAGCCGGTGGAACGTTTTGGGGAACTGGACCTGGGTTTGGTACAGTCGTTGCGGGACCCCACAGGTCTGGGGCGTTGGGAGGTAGTAACCGATCGCTCAGCATGATCTAATCATAGAAGACTCCATTCTGGCCCAGTGGTGCCAGGCCTGTAGAACGATTCTTCACGGTGGTTCTCAACTTCACCCCACAGTCCTTAACAAGTTGAACTACAGCCTCATCGATCTGGCGCATAACAGCCCTGTTATTCGCAGCCGCAGCAGTAACAAGGCTGTCGCAGGCAGGGCGCAGTGTCCTCATACTAGCGACGATTTGCTGGAAATAGTGGTCAGGGAATGTACGGATTTTCCTAAAGCCCCTTGCAAGCATCTGGTCCTTCACCGCCTCCAGCCATTCGCCATACAAGTGGTTGTCGTCGGGTATGCCCATTGATAACTTGTGATCAACAATCTTTCGATAATTGGTGCGTCTTGAACTTATATATCCTCTCAGAGATACCTGCGGAAGGTGATAGCTTTGGCCCGCCGGAGCCTGCAGGTTTCCCGCATTTGGCATATAGAGGTACTCTACGTTATTATGTGCCATATCGCTAGACCTTTGGGTGGATAGGTTGCCACTGGGGTGAAAATAGCCTGCGGTCTGAATTCGATGGATATCGTGGACGTTGTGAGTGTGAGTTAGTTTTGGGTATGAATTGTGTGGATTTCGTGGAAGTTGTAAATGTGAGTTGATTCCGGGTATGAATTCATTCGATCAGGATCAATGCTGATTATATATACAACTCTCAGTGGTTTGGCGCTTTGAATGCCTGTTGATTCTTTTCAAGAATTTGTAGTTCTGACACTAGCATAGCCAGGGCTTTATTGATTCATGTTTATGTTAGAAATGAAATATCCCCTCTGAAACATGACCATCGTGAAACACGAAGTTCGCCGAGCCCGTTCATGAAAGAAACTATTGCTGATACCACGTGACGTCTACATCTAGGGCACTAAACCGGATTGACCTCTATTTACAGTTTAACGTTCAAAGCGTGCACGCCTCTTGAACCTATGTGCGATCCACACGTGTTAGGATCAACACTAAGCACTCCTGCGGTGCCTAGCAAATGTCCATTCTGTCGACAAAAATACACCCAAGCAGCAGCATATGAGAAACATTTACGAACTACCCACACCAATGTGAACATTATCCTCGCCTCCACGACTATACGATATCCATCCTCGGCCAGCCATGTTCTTGACACGCAAACCGACGTCGTGGGGGAACCTCCGGATTCTGACTATGAATCCGATCCCGAGCCTACTGGACGCGAGCACGACATATTGAGTGGTGATGTTGTGTACGAGTCTGATACTGAAGTGCTTAACAACACTGCCTCTTATTCCGGCAGCCAACAAACACATTTTCGCGGAGCTGGAGAAGCAATTGGGGACGTGAACGGGTTCCAGCAAGATATCAGTAATCTGTACGACGACCCATGGGCACCATTCCCCAGCGGGCAAGGGTTCAGGCTTGCATCTTGGCTCCTTGAGAGTAAAGTACCGAAGTCACGAATCAAGGAATACTTCGCGAGTGGCCTAGGCAATTCTGAGTCTGTCGGCTATGGCTCTATAGACACGCTCGAGAAGCACCTCCGGGAATTGGATCCGTACAGTCGATATCTACAATCGTTTGAAGGACAGCTAGAGGACGGAAAGAGAACTTTATCATTCTTCTATCGCAAGATCCTAGATTGTGTTAGATATCACCTTCGCCAGATAGCCTACCGAGATGACTTTGTTTACGCGCCACAGCGTGAATACGATCATACAGGACAACGGGTATATGCCGAGATGCATACAGCAGACTGGTGGTGGGACATTCAATTAGAGTTTCTCGATCTCTTTCCTGGGAGCGCTAACTAACTGATTATAGGAGACACTTCCGTCTGGCGCAACTGTTGTTCCAATCATTGGGATGTCGGATCAGACGCATCTGAGCAACCTTTCGGATGACAAGAAGGCATGGCCGGTCTATTTGACTCTTGGAAATCTTCCAGCAACCCGGCGTAATAGACCCGGATCCTTTGCAGTTCTCCTTCTTACGCTATTGCCGGTTCCCCCCAAACTTACAAAGTCCTCCCCAGACCACTTGCAGAGGCAAATTAATTCCGACAGACTGCGAGGCGTCTTCAAACTCCTGTTTGAGCCCTTGCAGAACGCGGCGCTGGAGAGCCTCAATATTGACTGTGCCGACGGGACAGTGCCGAGATGCTTTCCAATATTGTCCATGTGGATTGCTGACCATATGGAAAACGTTGCGCTTCACAGGATAAAATCGAATGTTTGTCCTAAATGCGAGGTGCATCCAGGAGAATTATGAACCGACGCCAACAGCCACCGGGCCCGAGATTATGCAAGATATTAATGTTGTGAGCCTGAACCTGCGAGTGACGACTCCGGCACCATGTTTGAAACTCTTGGTATCAATCTTGAGAAAAACGTGTTTCACGGCCTTCACCGGGTTTCGGCGCCTGGTCTGCACAAGTCAGATTTGCTTCATAGCGTTTATCTTTGGTTATTCAAGCACTTGATGGACTGGATCTCGGGCTTTCTCAAGAAACATGCCCGGCTCCCGGCCTTTGACGACACCTGGAAGGTGCTACCGCCATACCCGTGGTTTTTTGTGCCCAAAAAGGCCTATCGCCAGGTCACGCAGTGGCAAGGAAAAGAGATGAGGAACCTTGGGCGGTGTCTATTGGGGGTTCTCGCCGTAGCACTGCGCCAGCCCAACAGCCGGCAAGTAATACCTTTCAAACATGCTCTACACTGTGTCCGGGCACTGGTCGACTTCAATATGATGGCGCAATACCGAAGCCACACTCCCGAGACGATAGCCTATATGGAGGAATATCTCGGCAGGTTTCACAGGGTGAGGAGAACGAGCTCCGTATGGACATAATCCATACGGAATCCCATTTCAACTTTGTTAAGATCCATCTGCTAAGTCACTTCTCTGATCATATACGCCAGTTTGGCAATATCCCAATGTATTCCACCGAGTTCGGAGAGCTCACGCATAAGGATCAGATCAAGGACGGATGGAGACGCTCTAATAAGAACGATGTCGAGCGACAAATTCTTCACAGCTACGGTCGTCAGCATGCAATCCGAATAAGACTTTTAAACCTGAATTCGCTCCGATGTCGCGGAGCCAATCTTCGTGACGACACCCTAGGCTATTTAGATAAAACAACGAGTACAGTATCTACGCCGGCCCCTCGTGGAAGGATCTTGAAAAGTCGTCGTGACGACGTGTCCGATGCCCTTGACCCCTGCAAGGTGTTAGGAATCTCTCTTGACCGGATCTGTTTGGAATTGATTCGATACAGCCGACACAACCTGCCCACTGAACGCCGCCTTCCCGAAGAACCAGCAATACTCCCACTACGTCCTGTTGAACTACTAACGCAACTCGAAATCCCGGTTTTGGCATTCTGGGAAAGCGATGTTTACGACATGCATCAGGCACGATGGACAGGAACTCACGAATTTCGGAACCAAGAAAGTCGGAATGATTGGGTCTGGGTACAGGCCGGAAGCGAGGGGATGTATGGTGCGCTGGGGAGTCGTCTTCCGGCAAAGCTCGTGGCGCTCTTTAAAATCAGGCACTGCAGCCAAGACACTGTGCGGCGGTTGGCAGGCGTTCAGATGTTGAGCCCTGTGAACTCAGGGCGGGCCTCTGATATACACAGTCTTGTTACGGTTCAGCTGAGAGAAGATGCGCGAGAGTTTACATTGGTTGACATAGGGACAATTCTTGGCCTGGCTCATCTCATTCCAGAGGGAGACCGGCGCTGGCTCATCAACAGCCGTATCGACTTGAGCACGTTTAACGAGATTTATTAGTTATACAAACGGGGGTATGATGGATATGTGCGAAGGCGTGTATCGGGTGCCATGGCAAGCTGTTTATATAGTGTGTACTAGTATGAAGAAAATATATAATTAATACATGAGTTAAACGTGCCAGTGATGACTACTCTCGAGAGACGCCACAGGACGTTGGCGGGCGCAGGGCTGGCACAGGGTTCACGCCAGGAGACTAGGGGTAGGAGTATGATAATCCTGACGGCTTCTGGAAGGGGCTGGCGAATTGAAAGCGTCAGGACTCTGGGATATGGAGAACCGGGAGGACGTCAAGTCCAGATGCAAGGGAGTGTTGCTGCGCAACTCAGGACGCAATAGTGGCGTGCGGGCGTTGGGGACTGACTCAGGACGCGCGGGAAGCGTACCGATGATGGAACTGAACTCAGGACGCACAGGACGCACAGGACGCACAGGACGCACAGGACGCAGTGAAGGCGCATCAGATGCATGTGGTTTTTTTGCTGATGCACGGTCGCTAGTTTCGGGCTATCGGTGCAGTAGTTGCCCTGGTGGCCCTGCTCTCCGGAGTTACTCGGTCGGTACGGTCGGCTTTCCCAAAATCGTGACCTCGTCTCCATCCTCCGTGTTCTCACTTCTTGGTTAGTGGCGAACCTTCCCTCTCCCGCCTCCCACGCGTTAGATCCGCTTGCACCGTACTGCTACACCTAGCAGGCACCTGCCTGCCCCCTCCTCCTCCCTCCGCCTTTGGTCTCCCTCTCGTCCGGGATCCTTTCCGGTAGTGACGTTCTCTCTCCTGTAACAAGGGACCACATGAGAGAAACTGTAATATTGTCCGGTCGGCCTTTGGTCTATCCGCTGTGGCTGGCATCCCCTCTGCTGAGTGGCTCTCCTCGCTGGGTGACTCCCCTCGTCCTTCTCCCTCTCTCGCGATTTACTCTACGGTCGCACCCCGTGATGCTTACGGTATTCCATGGTATAGCACTACCTCCTTGGATGTTCCTAAAGTCTGTCGCGCGCCAATTACTGGGGACAGTCCGTCCCCGACACCCTCGCCCCTGTAGCCCTTTGGGTTTGGGGTTGAGTACGATTTCCGTTAGGGCATCAGGCAACAGTAGTTTTATCCTTCCGCTCCGTCGGCCTTGGGCCTTAAGTTTCTTTTGTTCAGGGGAGCCTGATGAAGGGTTTCTCTGCTCCTGTACATCTTTGTGTTGGTCCTCTTCGTGTTTGGCTTTCCTATGCTTTCCTCCCCATTCGTTTAGGCTGGTAGCTGGTGTGCGGTTAGGCCCATACCATAGGGTCCTCGGAGTGCGGTTTCGGTCTTCATGTTTGATTGCTTGCCTGAGGGTGAGGGGTATTTGTTTGTCCCATGACGAGGTGATGCAGGCCGTTGGATTGTTTCCATAGTTTTGTTTCGGCCATCGCTAGCGCTCCATGCTGTTTCTTGTACTTCACAACGAATACATGATATAAAAAAAAAGAAAAAAAGAAAAAAGAAAAGCCCCCTATTTCCTTGATTCTTTACGATACCTGGTATTTCTTTCACGACTCTTGTACTTCAGAATATAACATCTTCTATTCTGATATCCAAGTTCCACGCCAAGAACCCAGGAACCCGGACCCTGATCTATCGTTACACGATCAGCCTTGACCTGAGATTGTCATCTCCGAACACTCACGCTAAACGAGTGTTATCGTTTAGGATCTTCCTGTCATTGTCTCCCTGGGACTAACATCCAGTGCCAAGACCCTGTTACACAAGGTAGTGTCTAACGAGGATCCAACCCACGCAACACCATGTCTCGACGTTTCGAACTTCCGACCCCTGCGTTGACTGCCTTGACCCAATTGTCGGGGGTTACGAACGATGAGTTTGATCAACTACCCCAAGATCGAATTAGCCACCAGCTCCACACTGCGCGCGATCTTGCCAGTTCACTCAATGGGCTCCCGGCACCCCATTCCATTTCCCGACAAGGCACCCCTACACCGCTCGAACAAAACCCTTGCTTCCAGCAGCTGCAACAACGCGTTCAAAACCTAACCAACGAAAGGGAAGCGCTTGCCAAAGAACGAGATGCACTTACCGAGGAACATGATGCAATACATCAGCAAAAAAAAAAGGTTACACGCGGACCCACCCTATGCTCCCTGTGCGTCCGGAGGTCCAGGCGCACAGAACGTAAACTCGCGTTCTGGGTGTGCCGTCTTTTATTGTGTGCTTGTGGACAGGGGTCCATGCCGCCCGGACGCAGCTGACGCAACCAAAGACTCAGAAGGTACCCGACGCACAAAGGTTATCCAGACGCAAAAAGGATCTCCGGACGCAACGCGATAGGATAGTAGAATAGTGGAAGTACTCAGGTGTAACTGGCTATCATCGGATACCTCCTAAGTCAACAACTCTACCTTCAAGAACTTTGAATGGGTTAGTGAAAACGGTGGAGAACATCCAAATTGTCCAGAACGATCCATCCGGAATTACTCATGTTTCCTTATTTGAGTCATTTAGATACTAAAATCGGAATATATTTATTAAAGCTAGACTAGAAAACAGTAGCACACTGTAGCTAACAATTTGCAAGTACTTGCCCGGAGAACTAAAGTACAAACGTATGGATAACCCTTAAACCAGTGGTCGGACAGTGTCCGGAGAGAGTGCGTTGGATTCCCCTCGGCGAGGGGAATCGGATGGTATAGGCCGCGAAGCGTCCGCATGCCTGTAGCACCCAGTAGCCAACAATTTGAAAGTACTTGCCCGGGGAACTCAAGTACAAAGGTATGCATAGCCATTCAGGCAGTGGTCGGACAGCATCGGGACAGGGTGCGTTGGAATCCGCCGGTCGAGGGGAATCGAATGGTATAGGTTGCGAAGAGTCCGTATGGCGATACAGGTCAGCAGGATGAAAAAGGCAGATATCTCAGGGGGCAGATGTCCAGTAGAGTCGGGAAGGGTGTCATTAAAGTCCGCTCGCGGCGGGGAATCGAATGGTATAGGTCTCCAAGTGTCCGCATGCCTATAGCACCCAGTAGCCGCCAATTTGAAAGTGCATGCCCAGGGAACTCATGTACAAAGGTTTGGATCACATTTCAGCCAGCGGTCGGACTGCGTAGGGATAGGGTGCGTTGGAAACCACTGGTCGAGGGGAATCGAATGGTATAGGTTTCAAAGCGTCCGCATGGCTATAGAGGTCAGCAGGATGAAAAAGGCAGATACCTCAGCGGGCAGATGTCCGCCAGAGTCGGGAAGAGTCTCATTGGAGTCCGCTCGCCGAGGGGAATTGAATGGTATCGTTCTCCAAGTGTCCGCATGCCTATAGCACCCAGTAGCTCCCAATTTGAAAGTACTTGCCCGGGGAACTCCAGTACAAAGGTATGCAGAGCCATTCAGCGAGTGGTCGGACAGAATCAGGTCAGGGTGCGTTGGAATCCACCGGCCGAGCGGAATCGAATTGTATAGGTTTCGAAGTGTCCGCATGGGTATAGAGGTCAGCAGGATGAAAAGGGCAGATACCTCATCGGGCAGATGTCCGCCAGACTCGGGAAGGGTCTCATTGGAGTCCGCCCGCCGAGGGGAATCGAATGGTATAAGTCTCCAAGTGTCCGCATGCCTATAGCACCCACTAGCCACCAATTTGAAAGTCCTTGCGCGTGGAATTCAAGTACGAAGGTTTGGATAACATTTCAACCAGCGGTTGGACTGCGTCGGGACCCTGTGTCTTGGAATCCGCCGGCCGAGGGAAATCGAATGGTATAGGTTTCAAAGCGTCCGCATAGCTATAGGGGTCAGCAGGATGAAAAAGGCAGATATCTCAGTGGGTAGATTTCCACCAGAGTCGGGAAGGGTCACATTGGAGTCCGCTCGCTGAGGGGAATCGAATGGTATCGTTCTCCAAGTGTCCGCATGCCTATAGCACCCAGTAGCCCCCAATTTGAAAGTACTTGCCCGAGGAACTCAGGTACAAAGGTTTGGATGTCATTGCAACCAGTGGTCGGACACCGTCGGGACAGGGTGCGTTGGAATCCGCCGGTCGAGGGCAATCGAATCGTATAGGCCTCGAAGCGTCTGCATGGCGATAAAGGTTAGCTGGATGAAAAAGGCAGATACCTCACCGGGCACTGGCCGATGTCCGCTAGAGTCTGGCAGGGCCTCATTGGACCCCGCAAGAGTCAGGAAGGGCCTCATTGGAATCAGCTCGCTTTGGACTAATCAATAGTGTCAACCTGGATGGAAGAGCATGCCTCTCTCCGAAGGTTGATAATATTCAATAGTTCCACTGATTCGATCATGAAGCCTGATACGTGGTGGCAAGAACTTAGCACCCTTTTGCGAGAGTTGTTAGCAGTGATCAAATAAGGGGTATGTTTTGGGTCATTACCAGGACAATAGATGGTTAGTCATCATATGTTTAGATCCTTTTTCGTCTGAACACCCTTTACCTGGTAATAAAGTAGTCCATTGTAAGTAGAGGCCATCAGGGGCGGGGAGAGTTCCCCAGTGCAGAGCTGTATGGGTGCCTTTCATTGGCTTTCTTCGGGAGATTAGAGTGTAAAATGCACCATCCAGGTGCACTGGGCGGACAGGATGCGGGTTGTATTGCACCCAACGGCCTGGGATGCAACCATTGTGCTGGGGCCATCTGAGGGCGGGATGGGCGGACCGGATGCTCTAGACTGATTTCTTCCGTCCGGACACAATGCCTATACATCAGGAGCAAACCCTTTTTTTGCTGATGTACTTACCGAGGGACAAGCACTGGAGGCAAGGTAGAGAGCCATCGAGACTGACCTAGAGCACGACAGAGCCACCATAGTTACCCTTAACACCGTGATTACCAACATAAACACTGTCCTGGCAACTGCAACTGCTGCACTTGCAAACGCCAAGGGACCTGCTCCGCCTGCAGGCGAACGACCCTATAAGCGCGAATCAATCCCCAAGCCATAAGAATTCGCCGGATCCCAAGACCAACTTCGCCTGTTCATTGTACAATTATGTACCAAGTTCCTCGGAGATGCCCACAAATTTGTGGATGTCCAACATCGGTTGGTATATGCTGTTGGGTTCCTGAAAGGGAAAGCTTGCGAACAAATCCTTCCACTTATTGGTGAAGGAAACATTAATATAGCTAGTGTGAAAGCCCTGATCACCCGACTGGAAAATGCCTTCTGCGATCCTGATAGGGTCCGTACCGCCGAGCGGAATCTACAAAGTCTACGTCAAAAGAACCGTAACTTCTCTGACTACCTCGCGGATTTCCAACGATATGCTGCCAAGGTATCTGGGAATGATGCTGCTAAGCAAACCTCATTATACGAAGGATTGACCGCCGAACTCAAGGACGCTCTGGTAGCCCTGGACACCCCCGACGAACTTGACCAATATATCATATTGCTCAAACGAGTGGATAACACGATCCGTGCCCGTGCAGTGGAACGTAAGGGGTCATCTTCTACATGGAAATCACCTACCATGACCACGACCACGACACCAAAACCAGCTGCCCCTCCTATGACTACTACCACCACTACAGGTACTCAAGCAGGCCCCATGGACCTTTCGGCTGGACGACGCCGTCTATCACAAGCGCAACGTGAAGATCGCATGCGACGTGGCTAATGCTTCTACTGCGGGTGAGCAAACCACATGGCTCAACAATGTCCAAACAGACAAAGTGCCCTCAGACCCAACGCTGCTGCTCTTCGTGCAGCTCCGTCAGTGGTTCCTCAAGATTCTCGTCCCGAGTCCGAACACGCGGAAAGCTAAATGTCCCATGTACAGTCCAAGGCACCGTCATGGGACAAGAATCGCCTTCTTCGTTACTTTCTTTATCCGGTTTATCTCTTGACGACATGGAGAACGCGGTTGAAGCTAATCATCTGGTAATGGCATGTACGATTGTTGACAACTATAACGAGATTAGATCCCATGCTCTAATAGACTCGGGAGCAACTGGATACGCATTCATCGCCAAGGCTTTCGCCGAGCGCCATAACTTCCCTTTGTTTGAACTTAACGAACCACGACCTTTAACGGTTATCGACGGACGGCCTATGAGTTCCGGAGCTATTACTCACATCACCAAGATCGGGTTGTCGATTAACAACCACCATGAAATGATTCCTGCTTTTGTTACAACACATGGGGGATACCATCTAACACTCGGTATACCCTGGTCACAACACCATGATGTCAAGATTGACTTCCCTTCTAACTCCCTGACTTTTGAATCTGAATATTCTTTGAAGAACTGCGTTAATGACGTTACAATGGCCTATGGAATTGAGGAAGAGTTACCACATTTCCTACGGGCTTATGCTGCACAATGTGCTCTTGGCCATAAGGCCCTCGACAAGAACGAAGTACTTGAGATACTTCCCAAACAATACCACGAATTCCTGCCATTATTTCTAGAGAAATCAGAAGATCAACTATCACCTCACGGAAGGTTTGATCACGAGATACCACTATGCCCAGGATTTGTCCCTCCTTTCGGACCAATATACGGTCTTAGCCCCCCTGAGTTATCAGCCTTATACGAATGGCTAGACGAAAATCTGGATAAGAAATTCATCCATGAATCATCCTCCCCTGCTGCTTCTCCGATATTGTTTGTTAAGAAAAAGGAAGGTTCTCTACGCTTATGTGTTGACTATAGAGGACTTAACGAGGGAACGATCAAAAACCGTTACCCTTTGCCCTTGGTCAAAGAAACCTTTATGTAACTTTCACAAGCAAAGATATTCACTAAACTGGATATTCGCGAAGCCTACAGCTTAATCCGCATGAGAGCAGGTGAAGAGTGAAAAACAGCTTTTGGTACACGATACGGGCTTTTTGAATCCCTCGTCATGCCCTTTGGGTTTACCAATGCCCCCGCTACCTTTCAAGCAGACATTAATAACGGGCTACGCCCATTTCTGGATAGGCTTTGTACAGCATAACTTGACGATATCTTCATATACTCTGAGAACGAGGAACAACATATCGAACACGTCAAACAAATCCTGGAAGCTTTAACAAAAGCTGGACTCCAGGTAAAACCTCAGAAATGTGAATTTCACACCAACAATGTCGTGTATCTTAGTTTCATCATCACGACGGAAGGCCTACGAATGGATCCCGCAAAGATCACCATGATCATTGAGTGGCCCATCTCCAAGAAATTACGCGATGTCGACTCCTTCTTAGGATTTGGAAACTTCTACAGGTGGTTTGGTTTATCCAACACTATTCTCATCTGGCCAGGCCACTAACCCAGCTAACCAAAAAGGGTACACTATTTGTATGGTCGGATCTTTGTCAGGCCGCATTCGAAAGATTGAAGGAAGCCTGTACAACGGCCCCCATCCTGATCCAATTTGATTTTGATAAGGAGATACTAGTGGAAACCGATGCTTCCGACCTCGCCTCTGCCGTCATACTATCCCAACCTGGATCTGACGGGCTTTTGCATCCCATCGCCTTCTTCTCAAAGAAACACACACCAGCCGAATGCAACTACGACATTTACGACAAAGAATTGATGGCCATCGTACGGGCTTTTGAAGAATGGAGGGCTTATCTAGTTGGACGACCTGTTACTGTACGGTCGGATCATCAGAACCTGCGATACTTTACCACGAAAAGGTTACTCAATCAACGACAAGCCCGATGGTCCGAATTCCTGTCACAATTCAACTATACGATTGGATTTGTGCTTGGTAAAGCACATGGGAAGGCGGATGCATTGACAAGGATGGTAGGACAAACAGAGGAAGAGGTATTGGAAGACGAAATGCATAGGACACAAGTGGTTCTCAAGTCCCAGTCTCTGGGTTTGTTGGCAGATATCCCGCTTCACTTTGGAGCATCCCCTTTGAATGAACTATGGACGGAAGCCTATCAAGCTGAACCCCTTCCAAACCAGATACTCACGATGCTGGAACAAGGGGTACGACATAGCCGCCTGATATCCCTAGCCGAATGTACCAAGGATGGTACTCGACTGCGGTATTGAGACCGTCTTTATTTTCCCGCTCACGAACCTTTGAAACAGGCTATCATTCAGGAATATCACGACGCCCCTGCTGCTGGTCACAGCGGCAGATCCAAAACACATGAGCTAATCACGCGACAATACTATTGGCCGAGCATGCGAAAAGTGATCGCACGATACGTGGCCAATTGTCATATCTGTCAACGAAGTCCAACAACTAGTCATGCTCCGTTTGGTATCCTTAGACCACTCTCTATTCCATATCGACCATGGCAAGATATATGAATGGACTTTGTAACCGGCCTGCCTTGGAGTAACGGTAATGATGCGATTTGGGTAGTGGTAGACCGGCTAGCCAAGATGCCTCATCTTGTCCCTTGTCGTACCACTATTGATGCACCCTCTCTGGCTGACCTATTTCTGGATAACATCTGGAAACACCATGGGCTACCGCTGACGATTATATCCGATCGAGGACCTCAGTTTGCTGCTGAATTCTGGGGAATTCTCTGTCGCAGACTGAAGATTGACCGACGTCCATCTACTGCATTCCATCCTGAAACTGACGGTCAAACAGCACGAGTTAACGGTATCATGGAACTGTACCTACGGTCATATGTGAACTACCAATAGGGTGACTGGTGTCAATGGTTACCGATGGTGGAGTTTATGGGAAACAATCATGCATCTGGGACTACCGGCACCTCTCCCTTCTTTGCCAACAATGGCTATAATCCACGTATGGACTTTCTCGATGAACAAACCCTCCCAACTGACGACCAAAAGGCACGATCTTTCGTTGTCACTATGACAGAACTTCATGCACATCTTAGAACTGAAATGGGTTATGCTCCAGAAAGGCAACTGGAAAACGCTGACTGAGATAGAATCCAAGCTCCCTCCTTTCAAATCTGTGATATAGTGTGGCTGAACGCCAAAAACATTAGGACACAACCACTTTCACGGAAGTTGGACAACAAACATCATGGACCCTACGAGGTCAAAGCCAGGGTCGGAACACATGCTTACCGTCTGGAATTGCTGAATACCATGAAGATACATAACGTCTTCCATGTGTCACTGTTGGACCTGGCAACCAACGATCCACTTGAAGGACAGATAATTCCACCACCTCCACCTGTGGAAGTTGAAGGAGAAGAAGAGTGGCAGGTTCAGGAGGTTTTGGATTCCAAATTCGTCAGGAACCGACTACGATATCTGGTGAAATGAGAACGCTACGACAAAACGACATGGGAGCCAGCTGAAAGGATCAACAAACTAAGAACAGTTGATGAGTTCCACGAACGGTACCCACTTAAGCCTGGACCATTACCGGAGGATCAGGAATAGGCCTAAGGGGACTTCGGCCCTGGGGAGGGCCCTGCTCTCATGGTCCCCTGATGCGATCCGTGTTGGGATAACTTTTGTGTTCTTTCTTTTGTTACACAGTTGCCATAAGGGATTTGCTTTGTAAGATTTACGACAAATTGTATTGTTTCCTTGGTTACACGGATATTCGACTCATACTGGGGTATGAGTCGGGCGGCAAAGACTGTGCTAGGATTTCCTTCTATATAAGGTGTTCTCGCCCCCTATTTCCTTGATTCTTTACGCTACATGGTATTTCTTTCACGACTCTTGTACTTCAGAATATAACGTCTTCTATTCTGATATCCGAGTTCCACGCCAAGAACACACAAACCCTGACCCTGATCTATCGTTACACGATTAGCCTTGACCTGAGATTGTCATCTCCGAACCCTCACGCTAAACGAGTGTTATCGTTTAGGACCTTCCTGTCGTTGTGTGCCTGGGACTAACGTCCAGTGCCAAGGCCCCGTTACACCTGGCTCTCCCTGTGCGTCCGGCGGTCCAGGCGCATAAAACGTAAACTCTCGTTCTATGTGTGAGGTCTTTTATTCGGTACTTGTAGACAGGGGTCCATGCCGCCCCGAGGCACCAGAAGCAAACCAATGACTCAGGATGTACCCGATGCAGAAAGGTTCTCCAGACGCAAGAACGTTCCCCGAACACAAGGCGATAGGGGGGTAGAATAGTGGAAGTACTCAGGTGTAACTGGCTATCATCGGATACCTTCTAAGTCAACAACTCTACCGTCGCGGACTTTGAATGAGTAGGTGAAAACGGTGGAGAATATGCAAATTGTCCGGAAAGCTCTATGCAGTATTACTCATGTTTACTTATTTGAGTCATTTAGATAATACAATAGGAATATATTTATTACAGCGAGTATAGAAAACAGTAGCACTTGGTAGCTAACAATTTGAAAGTACTTGCCCGGAGAACTAAAGTACAAAAGAATGGATAACTCTTCAACCAGTGGTCAGAGAGTGTCCAGACAGAGTGTGTTGGATTCTCCTCGGCAAGAAGAATTGAATGGTATAGCTCTCGAAGGGTCCATATAGATATTGAGGTCAGGAGGGGGGAAAAGGCAGATACCTCAGTGGGCACATGTCCGCCAGAGTCGGGAAGGGTCTCATTGGAGTCCGCTCGCTGGGGGGAATCGAATGGAATGGGTGTCTAAGTGTCTGCATACTTGTAGCACCGAGTAGCAGACAATTTGAAACTATTTGCCCAAGGAACGCAAGTACAAAGGTTTGCATAATGTTTCAACCAGCGGTCGGACACCGTCGTGATAGTTTGCATTGGAATGCGCTAGTCGAGGGGAATCGAATGGTATAGGTTTCAAAGGGTCCGCATCGCTATCGAGGTCAGCAGCATGAAAAGGTCAGATATCTCAGGGGGCAGATCTCCGCCAGAGTCGGGAAGGGCCTCATTGCAGTCTACTTGGCAAGGGGAATCGAACGGTATAGGCCTCGAAGTGTCCACCTGCCTGTAGCACCTGGTAGCCAACAATTTGAAAGTACCTGCCCAGGGAATACAAGTACAAAGGTATGCGTCCCCATTCGGCCAGGTGTCGGACAGCATCGCGACAGGGTGCGTTGGAATCCACCGGTCGAGGGGAATCAAATGGTATAGGTTTCGAAGTGTCCACATGGCTATAGAGGTCAGCCGGAGGAAAAAGGTTGATACCTGAGGGGGCAGATGTCCGTCAGAGTCGGGAAAGGTCTCATTGCAGTCCTCTCGCTGCAGGAAATCGAATGGTATAGACCTCGAAGCGTCCGCATGCCTGTAGCATCCAGTAGCCAACAATTTGAAAGTACTTGCCCAGGGAATACAAGTAGAAAGGTATGCATACCCATGCGGCCAGTGGTCGGCCAGGAACGGGACAGACTGGGTTGGAATCCGCCGGTCGAGGGGAATCGAATCATAAGGTTTCGAAGTTTCCGCATGGCTATAGAGGTCAGCAGGATGACCAAGGCAGATCCCTCAGGGGGCAGACGTCTGCCCGAGTCGGGAAGGGTGTCATTGAAGCCGCTCGGCGTGCGGAATCGAAGGGTGTAGGCCTCGAAGCGTCCGCATGCCGGTGGCACCCAGTAGCCGCCAATTTGAAAGTACTTGCCTGGGCAACGCAAGTACAAAGGTTTGGATAACATGTCAACCAGCGGTCGGACAGCGTCGGGACATGGTGCATTGGAATCGGCCGGTGGCGGGGAATCGAATGGTTTGCTCTCTAAGTGTCCACATGCCTATAGCACCCTGTAGCCGCCAATTTGAAAGTACTTGCCCGGGGAACTCAAGTATAAAGCTTTGCATCACATTTCAACCAGCGGTCCCAGAGCGTCGGGACACGGTGTTTTGGACTCCATGGTCGAGGGGAATCGAGTGATATATGTTTTGAAGCGTCCGCCTGGCCATAGAGGTCAGCAGGATGAACAAGGCAGATACCTCAGGGGACACATGACCGCCAGGGTCGGGAAGGTCCTCATGTGAGTCCGCTCGCCGCGGTGAATCGCATTGTATAGGTCGCGAAGTGGTGGCATTGCTATAGAAGTCAGCAGGATGGAAAAGCCAGATACCTCAGTGGGCAGATGTCCGCCCGAGTCGCGAAGGGTCTCATTGCAGTCCACTCGCCAAGGGGAATCGAATGGTATAGGCCTCAAAGTGCCCGCATGCCTCTAGTACCCTGTAGTCAACAATTTGAAAGTACTTGCCCGGTGAACTCAAGTACCAAAGTAGGCATAGACATTCTGCAAGTGGTTGGACAGCATCGGGACAGGGTCCATTGGAATCCACCGGTCGATCGGAATCGAATGGTATAGGTTTCGAAGCCTCCACATGGCTATAGCGGTCAGCAGGCTGCAAAAGGCAGATATCTTAGGGGGCAGATGTGCGCCAGAGTCGGGAAGGGTCTCATTGGAGTCCGCTCGCCGAGGGGAATCAAGTGGTCTATGTTTCAAAGCGTCCACATGGCTATAGAGGTCAGCAGGATGAAAAAGGCAGATACCTCAGGGGGCAGATGTCCGCCACAGTCGGGAAGGGCCTCATTGGAGTCCGCTCGCAGCGGGGAATCGAATGGTATAGGTCTCGAAGTATCCACATGGCGATAGAGGTCAGCAGGAAGAAACAGGCAGATACCGCACCGGGCACTGGCAGATGTCCGCTAGACTCTTGCAGGGCCTCATTGCCATCCACTAGAGTCAGGAAGGGCCTCCTTGGAATCCACTCACTTAGGAGTAATGAATAGTGTCAACCTGGATGGATGAGGATGCCCCTCTCCGAAGGTTGATAATATTCAATAGTTCAACTTATTCAATCATGAAGCCCCATACGAGGTGGGATGAACTTAGCAACCGTTTGTGAGAGTTGTTAGCAGTCATCGCATAAGGGTGATGTTTTGGGTCGTTACCGGGACAATAGATGGTTACTCATCCTATGTTTAGAGCCTTTTTCGTCCGAACAGGCTTTACCTGGTGATAAACTAATCCATTGTAATTAGATGCCATCAGGGGCAGGGAGAGTTCCCCAATGCGGAGGGCTATGCATCACTTACCTTAGGTTTCTTCGGGTGATTCGGGTGTGAAATGTACCATCATGGTACACTGCGAGGACAGGATGCGGGTTGTATTGCACCCAACGGACTAGAATGCAACCATTGTGCTGGGGCCATGTGAGGGCGGGCTGGGTGGACAGGATGCTCGAGAGGGATATCCTCCATCCGGACGCAATGCCTATCCGTCTGGAGCAAATGCTTTTTTTGCTGATGCACCCGTGACAACCAAGACTCTGTACTTTTCATCATCTTTCAACAACCTAAGATCTATTTCTTTATCCGCTGTCATTGGCAAAGTGCCTTGGTTATCCATCCCACGATACAGTATCCAAGCCGTACAGATCCAGATCTACATCACAACGTCGCAGTACACCCAATCTCGCATTCCCTACTTGTACGTCACGTAGTGCTCTTTTTTTTTTCTCTTTTTTTCTTTTTTTTTTTATATCATGTATTCGTTGTTAAGTACAAGAAACAGCATGGAGTGCTAGCTATGGCCGAAACAAAACTATGTAAACAATCCAAAGGCCCGCTTCACCTCGTCATGGGACAAACCAAATACCCCCCACCCGGAGGCAAGCAATCAAACAAGAAGACCGAAACCGTACTCCCAAGATCCTATGGTATGGGCCTAACCGCACACTAGCCACCCGCCTAAACCAATGGGGAGGAAAGCATAGGAAAGCCAAACATGAAGAAAACCAACATAAAGATGTACAGGAGCAAGGAAACCCTTCAGCAGGCTTTCCCAAACAAATGAAAAGAATCTTACGGCCCAGGGCCGACGGAGCGGAAGGATAAAACTACTGTTGCCGGGTGGCCTAGCGGAGAAACGCACTGAACCCCAAACCCAAAGGGCTGCAGGGGCGAGCGGGTCGGGGATGGACTGTCCCCAGTAATCCGCGAGCGAGAGACTTTAGGATCATCCCTGGAGGTAGTGCTATACCATGCAATACCGTAACCATCACGGGGTGCGACTGTAGATTAAATCGCGGGAGAGGGAGAAGGACGAGGGGAGTCTCCCAGCGAGGAGAGCCACTCAGCAGAGGGATGCCAGCCACAGCGGATAGACCAAGGGCCGACCGGACAATATTACCCCTTCTCTCATGTGGTCCCTTGTTACAGGAGAGAGAACGTCACTACTGGAAAGGATCCTGCACGAGAAGGAGACCAAAGGCGGAGGGAGGAGGAGGGGGCAGTAAGGTGCCAGCTAGGTGTAGCAGTACGGTGCAAGCGGATCTAAAGAGTGGGAAGCGGGAGAGGGAAGGCTTGCCGAGGACCAAGAAGTAGGAACAGGGAGGACCGAGGCGAGGTCACAATTTTTCGCGCACCGACCCTACCGACCGAGCAGCTCAGGAGAGAGTGCAAAACCAGAGAGCAGGGCCACCAGGGCTGCTACTTCACCGATGACATGAAACTAGCGACCGTGTGTTGACCATGGAGGGAGGCTTGCCGACCGTGCAAATCGCTAAGCAAGACGGGTCGTGAAGTGCGGGGTAAGGGGGAGAAACAACAACGCAAGCGTGAACAAACGAAGACAGATTCAAGAACCCGGTGGGAGGAGGGGTCAGAGACCCGAGAGAGAGGAGAGGGATAGACGGGTGCGTAGTACTCCTAGGCAGAAGCCATCAAGGGAGACCAGAGGCGGAGGACACTCTCACGATGATTTCTCATAGTGTTGAGATTTCAATCGCTAGAGGTGGAGCGGACGAGAAAGATGACGTCACGTAGGGCTCAACGCCTGCGAAATGTACAGTATCGGTGCAATCTACCTAAAAGTCCCTCTGACCCCTGCCTCGCTCATCTTTCTCGCCCGCTCCACCTCCAGGGATTCAAATCTCAACACAATGAGCAATCATTGTGAGAGTATCTCCCGCCTCTGGTCTCCCTCGATAGCTTCTGCGTAGGAGTATCACGCACCCTTCTCTCCCTTTCCCCTCTCTGGGGTCTTTGGCCTTCGCTCTTGTGGGGTTGTGGCTTCCTTCCTGGTCGCGGTCCTGTCTTTGTTTAAGCACTCTTGCGTTGACGTTCCTACCCCTTACCCCGCACTTCACAAAGCATCTCGCTTAGCATTTTGTCCGGTCGGCAACTCGTTTTTCCTTGTCAACACGTGGTCGCTACCTTCGGGCCATCGGTGAAATAGTTGCCCTGGTGGCCCTGCTCTCTGGTAGTGCACTCTCTCCTGAGTGGCTTGGTTGGTACGGTCCGCATTCGAAGAATTGTGACCCGGGCTCCGTCCTCCGCGCTTGTACTTCGCGGTCCTTGGCGCGCCTTCCCTCTCCCACTCCCCCCGCGTTAGATCCGCTTGCACAGTACTGCTACATCCTCCTTGCTGGCACCTTACTGCCACTAGCTGGCACCTGATCTGCCTTGTCTCAATTGCTGACACCGTTACTGCTTCGTGGCTCTCCTCGCTCGGTAACTCCCCTCGCCTTCTGCACCCCCTACGCGACTTACTCTACGGTCACAACTCGTGTTGATTACGGTATCCCATGGTATTGCATTATCTCCTTGGATGTTCCTAAAGTCTGATGCGTGGCGATTACCGGGCACCCCACCCGTATCATAAGTCTTGCCCCTAAGCCGATACCTTCCCGGTATTCCCTTACGCACTGCGGCGACAGTAGTTTTATCCTTTCCGTTCCCTCCGCCGTGGGCCGTAAGATTCTTTTCTTTCGTTGAGGGGGGGCCGCCGAAAGGTTTGTCTCATTCCCTAGTTTCGTTTCTATTCATGTCTTTCCTGACGTGTCTGGAGGAGGGTATTGCTCCGTCTTGCTCTCGTCTCAGGTGCTATGAGGCGGAGGGGTGCACTCTGGTTTCGCAGCGTTTGATTTTTCCCATGAGGGGGTGAAGCGGGTCATTGGATTGTTTACAGTTTTGTTCATGCCATAGCTAGCGCTCCACCCGGTTTCTCATACTATAAACAACGAATGCATGCTAATAATATAAATAAAAAAACCAAAAGACCCCTGCCTCGCTCTTACCTCCCCACCTACGCGACGTCCACCTTTGTTTTGACCCAGGGTCCTTACGTCTGCTATCTTGAGATATACGAACATGAAACACGGTCCAAGTGGGTATCAATCGACCCTCCCTTTTTTTTGCCCTCGATATCAGAATCAAGGATCGCCGACGAACCAATACCGCCTACAGACCAATACCGCCTACGGGAATAGCGAGCTGTCAGTTGCGGAAGTGAAAGTATGCAAAACACCTCTCCTACTAGTATATTAGTAACACATGTTAATACCTCTCTGGCCCTTAGACTTCCCGCCGTGCTGCCACAGTTACAAGAAATTCAGAGCGGTCTACGAAGAAGGAATCTGACACGTGCCGCCGCCCGTCGCCCTGCAGAAGACGGAGCATAGACAATTATGAAATGCTCTTTATATGGAATCACAGGATATCGCACTCACAAACCTCTTTTAATGAACAGAGAACTGGAACCTGAGGAGCTCGCTTACTTCCAACCCGCCGTGTGAGATTCAGTGTATATAAAGCCAAACCAAACTTCCAAGCAATAAGATTCTGGCATGCTGACAATCTCACCCAAACCAAGACGGTATATGGCGACATTGCATATGCAAAATCGTGGTGTGCATTCCAACATCCGTGTGGCCCATCCTCTGTCCATGCAACATGGCGTGAGCAAATCAAGGCCTATATCGCAGCTGGCCCCCTGGACCCTCGTCACCTAACAGGATCGCAAGAGGATTCAATTATATCGTTTGCTCACGGCCTTTAGCCCGTCAAGGAGCATATTGAGTTCATCAATCCCCATCATCACGCTGACGACGTTGAGGAGCTCATCCGGCATCTGAAGATCCTTGTCAAAGATTCAGCCAAGAAACTGCAGACGTCCAACGAGCGTCAGAGGGCTGAGTGGGATAGTTGTGGCCACAGTGCGGAACCTCGGAGTAAGTGTGATCGATCTTTATTCCCGGTACCCGGGACTAACAGGTGGTGCTAGTGGCTCATTCCAATTGGGATTCCCATATTCCGGGCGCGCTGTGAGAATCCATATCGTTCCTCGAACGGGAGCGCCGGCTGCCCAGCATCCATTCCTCGGCCATCCCTGGTGTGTAAGAAACTCAGATCAGAGAATCCCCTGGGGTGTCCTGACTGCACGGTGCATCGCGGATGTGCTCTGTTTGGTAAGAGCGCAAGACGTCGAAGAGGAAATCAAATGCCCCCGGTATCTGATCGGCGCGATGGGTGCGGGCGCTCCCAGATTACGTCAGGACTCTGAAGCACATCACCCACTATGTCAGCTCATATTCCTGAATAGTGATGACAACATTTGTGGTGGTTCCTCGCAAACAATGGCCACAATCCCCTGGACTTCATGGTTCTTCAGTCACGTCCAAAAGATGGAGACGACCCTGATGAGACCCCGAGACTCCCAATGGGCGGCACCCCTTTTTTGATGGCAGGGTCTGGGATGACTCGGCAGGTGCACAATATGCAATGTGGGAGATGCAGGAGGAGGAGGAGTGGATGGACGATGATGAATGGCTACAGGCCAAGCCGGAGGGAGCAACTGGGGTTCCTTCTGGTGCTGGCGTTATCATTGTGAATGACGGCGACGTAAGTATCGAAACAGAAGCGGCACACATGTCAAGACTGGATAGCTAATTGCCGATATAGGACCAGTCACCAGGGGTCGTGGGCCCCTCAAGATGCCGGAGGAACATTCCATCGCAAATGGAGGAGCCGGCGAGATCCAATCGATTTGTGCGGGTGTTAGGGGGGGACTCCTCTGGTACATCTTGGCCTTCCGAGTCTGTGATGCTTCCAACACTCCTGGAATTTGCGCAGGTGAACCCCTGGGCAACCAAATTCATGGCAAATCTCAGGCTCGTAGCTGTGAGACCTCAAGGGCACGATGGCACTGAGGACACACCACCTCCCGGACCTATGAATCCCAACGAACACCCGGTCTCACCCCCGGCTGCTCCGGTCGCCAACCACGATGTCTCGACTCCTGAGAGATCGATGCCTGATCCCTCTCCCTCTCAACGACCACCATCTACCACCAATGGGGCCACGACTCACCCACCAGCATCCGTGACTCTCCAGGCACGCGGACCTTCAACTAGGAGTGGTGAGCTCGAACAGGAAAACCCCCCATCCAGCCCCGAAAGACGCTGTTCTGGAAGACGTCGCCTCGGTGGAAAATATTTTAAGATTTCCTAGATTCGACTTCAATTCTTTTGTCATTCTTACCCCAAATACCGAAATACCTTACTGTATACGGGATCTAGTTTTCTTTTTGGAATCATGCATCTTCTGATTGGCAATCGTAGCTAGTATGTGTTAGGACTCAAGTAATGATACCATTGCACGCCCTTGTTTCAGCTTCTCTGATCCTTATATCCCGTTATGCTAATGTCTGATACCTTTTTCCGGATTGGGCATGCCTCACATTCTCTGTCCAGAACAAGGCGGGCGTTCGCCCACCCAACTAGGGGATGCATGAGGGGAAAACTGCGATGGGGTTGATTCACTGGATCATTTGACGTGTGAAGATGGGGTTCGATATATCTAATCCACTTAGAGTGTGGCGGGTGTCTTGCTAGAATTAGTGTGGCTAATCGATACTTCTTGTGCCTAGTTTTGACTTAGCCTCTAGCAATATTAGCGACACCTCCTACATCAGCGACACCTTGTATTCAGTCGAACCATTTCATACCAGAGTCCAGACGAACATCATACCTGAGCTCGTCCTGAGTTCGAACATAATGTTGAACAATTAGAAAACCCCTTTTTGCATTTGAATAGATTCTTTCAATACCGAGTGATTGGACGTGATCCCCCCCCCCCCTACAAGCCATAGCGTATAAGATCTGACATGTTCCATTGAACAACCATAAACTCCTAGTTTTCACAACACGCGGGATACATTACAATTTTCTACATCCTAATGCCTATCCTCTCTGCACAAACCTTCGTCAATCATCTAGTATTACACCCTGTCTAGAGAACCTCAAGGCAATTCACACAGCCAGCCGGGTCCACGAGTAGGCAATATGTATAGGACGTAGACGGAACACCGTACCAGTAGATAGGGGATTCGGATCAGGAACACGGAGGACCAAATTGGGCTGCTCCCATAGTACACAAACACTGGCGGGCGAATCAGGCAGCTCACACGGGACACAGTCGTCAGGTCGGAGTTCTTCCCGACTACAAATCAGAAGACGTCTTCCATCACGACCTACGAAGCGCCCTAAAAGGAGTACATTACCGACAACGGTGTATACTGAACATTTGGGGGTGACTCACGCACCACCACAAATTGCGGCAGTTGTCTTAGCTATTATAGGAGTGATGAGTACGAGAACTCGCGCAGATCTGATCAAACTGAATCAGACACAGAACAGACACAGAAGACAATAATATTTCAGATGACGACACTGCACGAGAGACTCGTCGGCGGGCAAGAACTGCGGAAAGACAACAAGCAAAGAGCCCGGTTTCGACAGTGCGAGTTTCCACCACCTCCGGATCGGAGGGGGCAGCGCCAGTCAGGCGCACCCCAGATACTCCATGACGTATAATCCAAGGTAGTGCGTACACTCCACCAACGTTCACATCTTCCAGTGTACCACTGTATTCCTTGCCACTGGCCACCCACAGTTCCACTATGTCTGCAGTCAAAAGCTCGAGTCCTCCCGCCGATTCGAGTACCCCGTGACATGAGCACATCTTGCCGGGTACTAAATCACGGCGAAATATAGCCATTGGAGCCGAGGCAAACATAATAAGGCGGGCCAAGGCTCTCATTCTCAGGTACACCCTGTTTGTTAATCCTATTCCAGCACCTGCTACTTTGATGTCTGATGTCCACCGATGTTGGCTGAAGGCTCGCGATGACATATCCGACGCAGGAAATATTGAAGTATCAGATGCAAGCTTCAAATTAGTACGTGGACACTGATACTTAAAGATTACGCAAGCCGCCGGGGGTGCTTACCAACTGTGACAGATACGGGTGAGACACTCTGCAGTAAGATCCCCGTTTGTTTTCCACATAAAGGATCGAATTGGAAATTTGTACGATCTTTCCAGAAGACCCGACGGTGATTGCGCGTAGAGTGGACTACCTCCTTGAGAGGCATTGATTTATGTGCTCCCCAATGGGGTATGAGGTAAGTGTGCCCTTGGTAGTGAGCCCGACAACAACTAATACGTATGAACATGACCCAGCAAATAACGAATCGATTCCTCACGCCCCAGATTCCCGAGGCAATATGGGGAAAGCACTTCATGGGCAAGAAAACTTTTGGAATTTCAGAACCTGATTTTCTTGGTCACATGAATGGCATCACGGATGCTTAACCTGTGCCATACTGTGCCATACTCTGCGAGCATGGCAAACTGGGTGCTTCTTGAAACATGCGACTGCAAGCCGGAGGCCGTAGCAGGTGAGCCAGACCCCGAACCCGTTGTCCTCTCATGCCGGCTGAAATCCTAACATGACCTAGAGCTCGGAAGATCATTTTGGCCGCCAGCGCCAGATGTGGGCCTCTTGTCCAGACTGGGTACACACTATGATTCTCAAGAACATTCCCGAGACCATCAATGCCAAGATGCAGCAGGAGCATAGGGTGCGGGAAGATCGCCGTGAACGGTTTACCCACGATTGGGCTGCAGTCGCTGCAGAGGTACAGAGTCAGATTTCAAGTCGGGCCCCCACACACACGACTCCACGCATTCAGAGTCAAACTCCCGGCAACCTGGGAATCGGGGCCCTGGCGGCCCCCCTTGGTAACCAATTCGATTCACAAGACACTGTCACATCTGTGGATTTCAGCCAGATGGTCCAACTCACCTGCCCACACTCGACTCCACGGATTCCGAGTCAAACTCCCAGCAACAAGGGAATCCGGGCCCTGGCGGCCCACCTGGGTAAACAATTCAATTCACAAGAAACGGTCTCGTCTTTGGAGTTCAGCCAGACAGCAACCCAACTTCTAAGCTTTCTCGATTCCGATCCACAGACCCCGGAAGGCTCCCAGAAGGTGGCTGTGGGGCTAACTTTGGACAATACGGTCACTCCTACTACTTTGTGACAACTCTTACTCAGCGTTGAAGATCTAAAGTCGCAAGAGGAGGCTGCTGTGCATAGCGAGCCGTCGGATATGGAGCAGGGGCAAGGTGGGAGTAATGATGTGTGCAGTTAGGAGATTGAGAAAGTGTAGCATAGCTGTAATAAATATTTGGATGTGGTCGTCGCTCTCACATGTGGGAAGGGTCCCCGGACGAGCTTAGTATTAATATGAGGACATCAAGCAAAATCAAGGCATCAGAGCAGAATTCGTGAGACGCGATCAGGATACGGTAATACTCATAGTGACCGCGTTAGCAAAAGCCTCCAGGTGTAGGACCAGGATAGGATTAGACTTAGTTCACGATGCGTCAGGGATAACAAGGCAATGTCTGATAGAGTCACGATGGGATCTTATTTTTTTTTTTTTTTTTTATTTTTTTTTTATAATCATGTATTCGTTGATTAAGGTACAAGAAACAGTATGGAGCGCTAGCTATGACCGAAACAAAACCTGTAAACAATCCAACGACCCGCTTCACCCCCTCAT
>Ga0307513_10002262_pt1 | contig 26877 bp, 25 predicted proteins | sample 15_EM_MG_FD_202174 | JGI IMG/M metagenome (GOLD analysis project Ga0307513, IMG submission 202174) | Populus trichocarpa ectomycorrhiza microbial communities from riparian zone in the Pacific Northwest, United States - 15_EM | ecosystem: Host-associated > Plants > Roots > Unclassified | place...
AGCATTACGCGTGAAGCGCTGGTAGATCATCGATCAACGACTGATAACTTACGGAGGTACCACGTGGAACGCGTTCACGACGGAGACGAGGACAGAAAGAGCAGAGAACACGACGAACTTCATGGCTAGGGCGTGGAAGAGGAGGCGGTCTCTGGGGGAGAGCGGTGAGGCGATAACAAGGGAGGCGAGTGTATTTATGTGAAATGGGGGTGAAGTTCAATGGTCATGCACTTCTGACGGCACACAGAATGACGTTTTGGACCGAGGATACTAAAGGATCATCATTACGACCTTCATGACATGGGAACGTGGATCTGTGCCCACCCCCACGAGCTTCATCAGGGTTATCTGTCATCGTCTACTTGGCCGCCGCCGGTGGAGGCGGTGCGGGCCTCCTATATCACAAAGGTATCCGACACTAACGCCGTTGGGTGGGTTTGGGGTTGGAGGGAGTACGAGGAAATTGAGAGGAAGCGAGCAACGAGAGGTGGATTGCATCGATCGCCATACTCCTCGTCATCTAGCTCTCATAAGTTCCAACTCATGTCACGTTCTTCTGACGAAATGTCTGGCCTCCAACGCCCTCTCTGTCTCTCTTCCGAGGAAAATAATGATACTCTTACCTTCAAAAACGTAGAGCGGCCACTGCGTCATATATCCACTTGAAAAGCGCCGCCCACCTCTTAGATCGCGCCACAAAACACGGGGAAGACTAAACCTGTCATTCGTCCTGTCTCTCCCTGCCCTCCCGCCAGAAATCTTTCGCCGTTCAGCTAGAGTAACACATATTTTCCTCACCCGCTCTCCGTGCAGGCCGCCCCAACTCTGAAAATGCGATATGTTCGGATCGCGAATCTCTGCGCCCTTCCCCCTATTACGGTGCCTTGAATTTGCCCCATAAGTTATGGCCGTACGGAAATCCACAATACGCTAAACCTATTTTATACCCCATTGGGATCCACGGTCTAGGCTGGGCCCCCGTTGGTCTGGCTTATCCCTTGCATTCTATCACCCTGCTGACTTTGAGGAATCCTCATATCCTCGCTGTGGCGGGTCACACATGTAAAAGATGCTTGGCACCATATTACCGCGTTTCGCGACCGAAATGAAATCTCTCGGTAAGCTGCGTGGCCGCATATCCCGCCCACTCCCGTCGCAACTTCAAGACGGTTTCCCCACGTCTGTCAAATCCGACACAGGAATGTCCGGTTGATTGCTTACCGTCTTCGGTAAACCCCCTTCCCAAGACCTCCACCGATTGATGTCCGTCGCCGTTTCTCGCACAGATGGCAGCGGTTTTCGGGACGCGATACGAGGATGTGCCTGCTTATCTCCTGGCCTAGCCGTGTCCTCAGGCCTTAGGGCCGCAATACAGGGTTGCGATTCCCACATCATATTGTATGTAGCGCGACCAGGGTTTAGAACACAACACGTTACCTCCTCGTTCCGTGAACTACCAGCAGTGTTCTACGTGACATCGAAGCCTTGAATTTGGGAATTCGGGTGCGACCGAGTTCTCCCTCCACAATCGGTCGGAATTCCGCTGTTCCGCTGTCCAGCTCGGCAATTCCGGAGCGACGAGCGTGATCGAAGATTTACCTATGGCCACATGCTTCCGTCCATCGTATCTGCAGTTAGACGGATCTACCTCAAAGATCCCCTTTACTTGCCGCTCAATGACCAAGGTTACTAAACGGAAAGCGGTTTGTCTCGATCCTGCACAGCACCGGTTCAATAGATCAAACAATCTCCCTCGCTATAACGGAACTGCCCCGAGCGCTCCGGTGGCGTACCGAGTCTCACTCTGGCAATCGATCCCTGCCTCCCATCTTATTTCTGTTCCGTAACCTTCATGTGCCTACCCCCGGATCGCGCATTCAGAATAAACTTGCGTGCCCCGAAAATTGATGCAAACCACCTACACCACGCCGCCTTGATCAGCGTCTATCAATCGTCAAATACAACCATTGGTTGGACTAGAAAAATGCCGACTTGGTGTCAGCAGACGCCTTGCTCACCACAACCGCATTTCTGGGTGCGTCTAAACTGGTCGGAGCTCGGCTTTCCGGTCACTGACCCATGCATTACTCTTTTGTTCGAGGGAGCGTCGGCCCGTTTTCCCTCGAGTAACCGGAACTTGGTTTTCATCTAGCTCAACCTGGAGAAAGCGTATACATTATCTCGACTGTCAAACCGTTTGCATCGCCAGAAACACACGTTCATAATCTAGGGGGTCATGGAAACCCTGCAAGCAAAGCCATGTGCGTTGAGTAGAAGATCTGCTATGATACTGGTGGTCATGAACCACCTTCTGATGGGGGGGATTCCGCCTCTTCAATCACAGTACACTTCCTGACCCAGTTGGGTCCCCGGCTCATAAGCTCGTCCACGAAGGATACAACCCTCTTCGCATAATACTTATTTCCACTTTACTGCACTTCATCGCGGTCTGTTCCCCATGCGTCCAACGTTTATTTTCGGAGAATTAGGAATTCATTGCGACGAAACACAGTGACACCGAGATGATATAAATTGAGCTTCTTACCACGTGCGCATTTATCGAGGAACACCGTTCGTAATCAGAACATGGTGATTCTACCCATCGAAACATGCGTTCGGAGGATGTGAGAACCCAGCTGCAAAACAGAACAAAGATTTAGAACGCAGCAAGTTGGTTCATTGGGTTTCGCCCTTGCGGAGGGGCTCATCAGAGGGCTTAACGGTCGCTACCCTGACCCATCCCCAGCTAACTAGAGTTATTAACAGATGACTACAAAGTGGTAACGACCCTCTGTCCCCCCTGCACCGAATGCAGCGTAGGGCAGTCGCCATACAGGAGTGGCTGAAATGGCACGGGTGAGGTCGGTCAAGGGGGCTGAACCGAAGGTCTCCCGCGAGCGCTGCAGGGGTGCCTAATGGGTCTGGGACTGTGATTTCGGGGATAGGGGATTCCACAAAGCACGCATGGATTCAACCTGCGAGGTGATATACGGTCAGCACTGATACAAATCCCACAAGATCAGACGAAAAACTCACCCTACACAGGAGTAATCATCAGACTTTGCAGAGGTCCTAGACGGCCGTTCGGGTCATGGTCTACCCTCACCATCACTCAAATACTCGCGGAAGTCGAAGGGGGGAAGGTCGGTGACACAATCCCAGAAAACTCTTCCGCGGTACGACGATTTCTAAGCTCGTCTCCCGGCGGACGCAGCCCTAGTCTGGGCAGACCACGGCATGAGTAGCGGGGAACGCCAGTCGATAGGTGACCGGCTCTGGAGTCGTGGGGCGACCTGCCCGAAGTTGGTTCCCCCCACACACGTGGGCAGTGGGGCAGGGGCTATCCCAAAAACTGTGCCACGGGTCGTTAGGGATGTGATGGGACAAATGAGCGAGCGAGAGAAGAACATACTGGGGTATCACGTGAGACATCGGGCCTGGGTCTGAGACTCCCAGGGAGAGGAGGGGAAGGCAGAGCTTTCGTGACTGTGGTCATCGAAGGTGAAGACAGGGATACGATGAGTACAGCGTGTTGTTTAGAGTGGGATTGAGGTGGGTGGTGGGTGAGGACGGGGTTATCTCGAGAGGCAGTATTTATAGAGAATTCGAGGTCATGGTGGGTTGCCCCAACCGTGAAGAGAAAGTCGGAAATACACGGTTCTTGATGTCGTTCTTTGTGTCCATGGCCATCCTGCCAGACCCCGCGGAACGAAAAAAAAAACCTGCTGCCGTGCCCACGGTTCAGTGGGGCCGTAAAAGTCGAGAACAAAGCACTGCGGAGGGGAAATTCTTCCCAGAGGGACCAAGCGGGCCATTGACCACGGGTGTCCGTATATCCAAGCCGATCAAGAACAGACACGAGTCCAAAATTCCTCCAAGCCCCGAGGCCCGAAGTGCGAGAGATTGCGCTCGCAGGGCGTGGAGACAAACGCGGCTTTGTTCGCATCGAGCAAACATCTCTGATGCGCAATTTCGGTCATCTACCCAAATATTCAAGTGCGACGAGCCACGGTTAGGCCAAACATTCGGGGGATGGTCTGACATGGTTCGGACATGCTGACAAGATATTATGGTAGGCCATGGGACCACCACAGGCAGGGCCGGACCAGCTGGACATGTTTTTGTGGTGAGTACTCAGACGCCATTGGACAACCGCCGGACAATGAATGATTCAGAAACACGCACGACTTGCAGTACCATCATGGCCGGGGAACAAGAACAGGGAGCAAGGGCCCATGGACAATCTTTCGATCTGGGTGACCACGGAGGGAGCTGCGAGCTGCTGGACAATGTGTTGCATGGGTGCCGAGAGATGGTGCTCGGTGTCGTGTCGGTAAGTTCGCCCTCTATCGGGAAAATACGTTGCTATTTGGCAGTGGAAACTGCCAGGCACTGTGGAAGGCAGACCGAGCCTCGTTCACAGCAGTCGGAAAGTCGGGATGAGCGCCTATAGTATGGTCAGCTTTCTCAGCGTGACCGGGACGTGACGTTACGCGACCCGGACGCGACGCGTTCTTCTACCCCACTTGCTAATTACAACCTCATCCCCACCACCCCCATACTAACGACCCACCTTATGTCACTCTGGGTAGACAAGGTGAGAGATACGACGAATCTACCCCGCTTAATGATCTTTTCTCACCCATTTTATGGGTTTACAGTATCGCCCCAAAACCCTCGACGGGCTGAGCTATCACGAAGGGCTCACTGCACGGTTGCGTGCACTTGTGAGTAACGCGTCCCTTCGCCAAGATTCCTTGTGGTTCTACTTGACTGACTTGGAGTTGTGGACATTGGACAGGCGAACTCGGGCGATTTCCCCCATTTACTCGTGTACGGGCCATCAGGAGCAGGCAAGAAAACCAGAATAAGTTGTGTTCTCAGGGAGTTATTTGGGAAGAATGTCGAGAGAGTACGTCGTCTATTGACGCTTTCCTGACAGAGCTAACCATTTGTTTGGCTTTCGTGATAACTAGCTGAAGATCGACCAACGAGTATTCTTGACCCCCTCAAAACGTAAACTGGACGTGAATATCGTCCAGAGCAACTTCCACATCGAATTGACCCCAAGTGATGTCGGAATCTACGACAGGGTTGTGATCCAGGACCTGTTAAAAGAGATCGCGCAGACGCAGCAGGTGGACCTGAATGCCAAACAACGTTTCAAAGGTCTGAATCTTTCGAGCCATATGGTGCGGAACTCGCTGACGCTGTAATCTCACACGATTAGTGGTTGTGATCAACGAAGCAGACTTACTCTCCCGAGATGCTCAAGCCGCGCTCCGTCGGACCATGGAAAAGTATATGTCGAACATGCGTATAATCCTCTGCGCGAACAGTACCTCACGGTTAATCGCCCCCATCAAGAGCCGATGCTTGCTTATGCGAGTTGCGGCACCTAGTTCCGACGAGGTTGGTGGATGCTCGCTAGCTTCCTTGACGGTTGTTAATACATTCCTCACCCTAGACCCAAGCTGTGCTGCAGCAGGTAGCCAAGAACGTCGGGTTCGATTTACCCCCACAAGCGTCGGAGAGGATAGCGGAAGAATCGGGCGGGAACTTGAGGAAAGCGATCTTGGTGTTGGAGGCATTGAAAATGCAGTCGTGAGTCCCATTCCCAGTCTCCTATTATTTGGTGGTGGAGGAATGTTCGAGCGTTGATATGGAAACTTTGATACGATTAGGAAAGATCTCAACTCTTCCTCGTTGGCGATACCTAAACCCGATTGGGAAAGCTATTGCCACAAAGTAGCGGACTTGATCATGTCCGAACAGACACCGGCGAAGGTTTTGGAAGTTAGGGGGAAGTTCTACGAGCTACTGAGCCATTGCATACCACCTACGGTTATCCTGAAGGTCGGTCACTCGCCGTGTATTTTTTCTCGTTCTCACTACTCGGACATCTCACCTTCCTTTTTCCCGTAGACGGTCGCCGATAGATTGGTGGACCAGATGGAGGAGTCTCTGAAAGCAGATGTAATGTACTGGGCGGCGTTCTACGAACGCCGAATGCGGGTCGGGAACAAGAAGATCTTCCATCTGGAAGCATGGGTGGTAAAAGTGATGAGCCTGTACAAGGTATGTAATGCGCCAGTCAACTTGCTTGTTCAGGAATTGTGGGGGAGTTGTTGGACCGCAAGGTCTCCAGAGGGCTTAGGCTCTGATAACCACCTACTTGTTCGGCACCTGGCTGATAATTTGTACCCCCGCAGCACCACTTCTTTGAGATGGACATGGACGACATGACCGGCTTGGAGTGATGAACAACTGATGGGGGTATCGAATCGATGCTTCCTGGGCGCGTCCGGGCGATATTGGATTGAGAAGCACGGCTGGACGCGGAGATGGTGCTGGCGAGAACCGTCGAGACAGAGGATGATGTCCGATTGCCTCCACTTCGGTTGTGAACGGGGATACGGTAGCTCACGCGACGGTGGACTGTAACAGAAGCACTTTTTGGGCGGATGGTCAATTGATTTGGAACCCTCGGAAGGATCTCAGGCCCCGCCAAGACTGCAGAAGCCCCATCGTATCCACGAACACGAGGGACCATAGGGGGATTGCACTGAATCGGACAGCTTAGGAGGGCTAACATTCGTTAACACCGGCGACGGACGGGACGACGAGTGTTCTGAGTTTGAAACATGGGGTGAGGGTTGGCACGATATCCGAAATCCGTATGGGAGAATCATGTTACGCGGAAAAATTTCGGCCCCTTGTGACCCTACGGTAGAAAGTGCGTGGGAGATGGTCGACTCTTTGTACGAGCCGTTGAACACACCGCACGCTTCGCTTATACGAACAAATGTTGGGTTCTCTAAGGCCGTGTCGCGATTCTCCGGGCCGCCTCTGATGGAAGCGTTAGTAGCTTAAGCTGTGGCTCAACAGGAAAATTGGGTTGTCCCCGCAGCCGTGCAATTATCGAGGGTGCAAACCTTCGCCATCGAGGGTTCGCCATTGGTGGGGTCGGCGCCTCGATGTAGCGCTTGTCCCTGAATGGAAGAAAGGATCAGCCTGTCGTTGTTTTCGCCCGACCGCCTGGGTTCCCAGATTTGTTTGGGTAAAATAAGACGGCGAAGGGATCTACCTGGTCTTCGTCTTCGCGAAGTCGGGCCTGTTGCCATCGGTGGATGCATAAGGGTGAGCGTTCGGTGAATTAGTGGTGGTAAGCAGGTGTAAGATACGGTTGTGTCGAGCGTTTAGAGATAGAATTGGGGGTGGAATGTTTGGTAGGTTGCATCATTGCGCAGACACATTCTCTGCTGGCTTGGCTGGCTTGGCTGGAGGGTATTCCTGTTGGATTCGCCGGGCCCGGTTACTGATTATCCACCCCCACCTGGTCTGGGGTGTGGGGGGATGCGGGAAAAATCCATCCAGGTACCCGGTGCTGTCCGAGATCTAGAAGCGAGGGCGGTTGCAGGTCGGTGGATCACAGTGGCCGTTACGTTTGGAATCAAAGATTGCCCAGGTGTGGAGTGCGGGGACAACACCACCGGAAGAAGCGGGGTTTGGCGTCAAACTTGGGGTAGCGATCAGATCTAAGGTATCAGACCGGACGGAGAGATTTGGATTTGGCATCCCCGTTTCCCCCGGTAGGGTCAGACTCGAGACGAGAGATACTACCCGTCCTTTCGATCGTATCGTCGAGGGGTTTCAAAGGCGATGGGTACCATTTACAATGACACACGGTCTCACATCATTGGGAGCTATTTTGCTATTGCTCTGCCAAGCCTTTTGTGTTTTTGTGTGAGGGGAGATCTGGCTATTGGACCACACATTGATGTCGGAGTAGAAGCTATTTTTGGAACCATCTGCCAAGACCACGGGTAACATTCTGCATTCGATCGGTTCGGGATGCCAAGGACTTCTGTCAGGCCCACCTCTTTCTCTCTCTCCTTACGGATCTCGTCCGACTCTGTCGGCAGGTCCGTGCTTGAGCCAAAACAGCGAAGTTTCTCCGTTGTTGTGGAGAGAAGACAAGGATCCGGACACCCCGCCCCCGCAAGAGCTTGTAGGAGGTCCTCGCCGGACAGATGGTCTCGAGACGAACATGTCTATAGACAGTTCTGATATGATTTGGGATCCTTTGAAGCCATCGTAGAAGGATCCCATCGCTTGCAGCTTGTGAGAGGCGGGTCTGGATGTCGGGCAAAAAAAAAAGTACAACATCTTCACAATCAGAACCAACGCCTATCGTGAGAAGAACATTCGAATCAAGCGACGCGAGACATTCCGAGGTTGTTCGGCTTGGCCCTTGAATATTAAATTATCCAAGACGCTATTCTTCCACTGCATGTGGTGACGATTTTGAATCGGTCCTTTGAATCGGTTGAATCTCGCCGCCGTTGTCCACATGGTGGTTTCCATCCCCTCGGGTCCTCGTTCATCCCGTGTACAATCCAAATATCCCAGTCCCTTCTATGCCACATATAAGAGCGAACAGAAGAAGTGCTCCTCAGTGTGCTAGGCTCTCCGCCCTCTCCCTCACGTTCCCCCCCTTTCGGTCAACTCTATATCGACGCCCCTCTTCCGCTAGCTAGCCATGGGTGTCTTTCACGAAGCCGGCGAGGCCATCAAAGATCTCTTCCGCCACGAACGCATTACTATTATCGATGAGAACGGCCAAGAGGTCACCAAGGTTGTCAAGCCAGAGCCGCTGCAGAACCCGATCACGCTGCTGAGGATGCTGACTTGGAAAGCCTGTACGCATGCGGATCTACGCTCGATCCCATCTCCCCCACGTGATGCTCACCCAGCACTTCTCCAGGGCTGTTCTACATCGTCGGCTTGGCCTCTTGGACTGTCGATGGTTATGATTGTCAGTCTCTTATTCCCTTGACCCCCGGTTCTTGCTCACGACGATATTAATACTAGTCCACTCTGTCTCCTTGTCCGTCACGTCCCTCGCCAGCTACTACGAAATTTCCAAAACCTCCGTCACGACCTCCATCACCCTCACCCTCCTCTTCCGTTCTGCTGGTGCTGCCCTTTTCGGTGTCGCTGGTGATTACTGGGGTAGGAAATGGCCCATGTACGTCAGAATCTCGGCTTTTCGTCGGTTTCGTCAGCTCACGTATTCGTGTCTCGTAAATTTGGCTTTGAATAGGGTAATCAACATGTTCATTATCGGTGCCCTCCAAATTGGTACGATCTACGCAAAGACTTTCAACCAGTTCCTTACTGTCCGTGCTCTCTTCGGTATTGGTATGTGTATCCGTCTTTCCGGAACTATGACGTTCTCGAGCTCAATCACTTTTCAATAGGTATGGGTGGGGTCTGGGGTAACGCAATCGCTATGGGTCTCGAGTCCGTTCCGGTCGAAGCTCGTGGTCTCCTCTCCGGTATCCTCCAACAGGGTTACTCCCTCGGTTACCTCCTCGCCGCCGCATTTACCCTTGCTTTCGCCTCCGAGGGTTCCGCACCCGACTCGTTCAAGATCCTCTTCTGGATCGGTGCTGGCGCTTCCTTCGCCGTTGGCTTCATCCGTATCCTCTTCCCCGAGTCCGAGCAGTTCATCAAGGCGAAGAAGGAAGGCAAGCGCGGTGGCCACACTAAGAAGTTTATCGGTAGGTTGTTTTTTGTTCCTGATGGGCCGGCAACTTTTCCCCTCCGCTCCGGGGTGCTCACGGGTCCGTGTTCTCGTTTATAGCCGAAGCCGGAGTTGTTATGCGCACTCAATGGCGGTTGATCATCTACGCTTGCATCGTGAGTGATTTCTCTCTGTCCTGCAAGCGCTCCGATCCAGTCGATGCTGACAACGGCGCCTTCGAACCAGCTGATGGCTCTCTTCAACTTCTTCTCCCACACCACTCAAGACTCCTACCCTACCTTCCTCATCTCCGGCAAGGGCCTCACAAAAGCTGATTCCGCTCGAGGTGCAATCTATGCCAAGGTCGGAGCCACCATCGGTGGTACAATCGTCGGATACGTCTCTCAGTCTATCGGTCGTCGGCGCGCCATCGTCATCGCTTGCCTCTGTGCCGCAGCTTTCATCCCCGCCTGGGTCCTGCCACAATCCAAGGGCGGTTTGGCCGCCGGTTCCTTCTTCTTGCAGTTCATGGTTCAAGGTGCTTGGGGTGTCGTTCCCGTTCATCTCAACGAGCTTTCGCCACCTCAGTTCCGTGCCGCTTTCCCTGGTATTGCTTATCAGATCGGAAACGCCATTTCGTCCCCTGCCGCAGAGATCGTGACGAGCCTTTCGGAGCACTATAAGATTACCTACAAGGGTAAGCGAGTCGATGCATTCGGACCTGTCATGGGTATCGCCACTGCCATCATCGCCGTCACTCTGGCCTTCTGGACTGCCATTGGTAAGGAGCAAAGGGGAAGTCACTTCGAGGCTGCCGGTGTTGCTGGGTACTCGGACGAAACACCCGTCGCTGGATCATCCAGGGTATCGGACCCGGAGAAGCAGTCAAGTCACGGTGACGAGGACGAGAAGCAATCTGTAAAGGCTGTTGAGGATCCTCATCCTCATTCTGAAAAGGCATAAATCTAGTGTCACGTTCTAATGCTTACGTTTTTTTCTGCTTTCCTTTGTATGAGTAGCTCACCCCCAACGCTGCCGCCTTGTAGTCTACCCGGACGTGTACCGGCTTAGAAACGAAAAAAGAATGGTGTACGACTAATTGACTACAGGTATTGAGATTGAGAGTGTGTGAGTTAGTATGTTCGATGAGTGGCGGCATCGAGGAAAGTCCGGTAATTGATTGTAAATCCGGGATTCTTCGCCAGAGGGCCATAACACCTTGTATCATGAGTCATGGTGGGTTATATAAGCCCTTGTGGGAGAGCACTTCGATCACTAGCATAATTGTATCAGGCTTTCCGCGATTTGCTGATGGCCCATGTCAATCTGTTTCCTACATTCGCGGCCGCGTGCATGGATGAGTCAATGACCATCAAAATGAGGTAGGGTTAAGGTATAAAGGTACCTGCTCCCTTGTGCCCTTTGGGCAGGGGGGACTGCTGTATACGCATACCCCGGGTTACGGTCCGACCACGTCCGTTGTCGAGTTGGTGAGTTGTTCTCGAAGCGTGGATGTGGGGAGGGGAAGAGCTGTTCGGAGGCGCTCCGGGTTTTTGACGGGGGTGATCTCCGTTCTTAGGTTTCCGCAGTAGCCGTAATGAGATCCTAAATTCTTTAAACCGCATTCAGGAAACGTGTGTACGCGCATACACGCTGTCGTCACTTCGTGTATTCCGCGCCTTTCGTTTCGTCCGCAGGATTCTGACACGTGGGGAGTGGTGGGTGTGGAGGAACTGGTAAGCGCCCCCTCACCCACCACCGGGGTTGACAGACGAGATGAACAAACGGTAATATTAACATTCAGCATGTACGTATATACATTGTAAACCGAGGGTAATACCGCGGTTTCAAGGTGGAGGGGGGATAGTAGGTGGGATCAACCGCAAATGCAAGACCCACGAGGATTGGGAGACCCTCTCCAAAGCTACGAGTTGGAGGTGATCCGCATCTACGACGCCTCGTCGGAAACAGTACTTTTCCCAGATGGGCTCTGGAACAGCACCCTCCACTTTCTGTTACAATAGGCATGGGAAGAACCGATGGTCATGTATCGGTGGTCTCTGGAGTTGGGTTATGGGGCGTACCTTGGAGAACCACTGTACACGTTTTGCGAGTTCTGTTGCTAGCTTGGATCTGTTGATATTCCCGGGTGGGTTACGGTAGTTTAAGGTTCGAATCTAGTCGTTCAGTGATTCTCCATCAGTTCATGTGGCGGGAGAAAAAAATAAGGCAAAATTTGTATCCAACCTGGTGGGTCCATTTCTCGTAAGCCTTCCACTGTGTCATAAATACCCCAACCGTCAACACTTAATTCACACAATCCAAGAACGCACACACGCAGGTTCGCTCACCTCGAACCTGACGGCTACAGCCGACTTAAATCCATTGGCGAACATGTGGTCGTCACGTCCGTCAAGACCCGCATACTGTTTCTCCAGCGCGCTCCTGACAGAGTATCCACATTTTCCGTTCACTCGGAAAGTTATGAGCGCGCCCCGCTCAGAGTCAGAGATTGGGTCGTTCTTAGGAGCTGCGTATGACCGCTGTGGGACGCAACCCCCGTATTGGCACCCGCAGACGCATATATCCGGTTCCTGCGTTACAATGCCGCGAGGCGCGATACACAGGGCGGTAGAGTTAATGCGAAGTCTGGGATGAGGGGGAACAGTGACTTACAGGTTGTGCAAACAGTTGTGGTAAAGACACGTTGACGTTGGTGTCAAGTGTGGAAGAAGTCCCCCTCATTTCTCAGCAACTATGCACTGGGTGGTGGGAAGGGTGGAGGTAAGGGTAGGGGGAATGCCTGACCCGCACATCCGTTTTATACTGTTCCACGGGATGAGGCGCGCGAATCCAACCAACTGTGCAGCTAGTGTCACTAGCCGTTGATCACAACCCGAGGTATCTGCACATCGATATCGATGGCTGGTCTAGACGAGCCATATCAACGGACTCAATTAGGACGAGGCGATTATCTTCACCACGGTACGATCTCCAAGGGTCACTAGGTGGGGGCCCTAGAACCGCGCACGCGGAAATGGGTTGTATGATCCTAGGAAACTGTTCCAGAAATGGGTGAAGTGAACGCCGGGATTTCCGGAAGGGGTTCGCAGAGCACCAATGTCAGTATAGCTACCATAGGGGTAGATTGGCATCGATAATTGGGGTACAAAAAAATGAATGCCAGTTCCGGCCGTAAGTGACTGGGAAGGTCCCCAACTAAGGCAACGATGCTTTGAGAAGTGAGAGACAGCTACGAATGAAGGAGCAACCGAGCGGTGATGATTGGATCCAGACCCCGCAGAGTAAACAGATTAGAAGGACGATCATACATCATAAATACGATGGTAGGAAACCAACTAAGCTCCCAATTCGATCATCTCTCCACTCCGCTAAGCGCTGACACGGGTGCCCGCCACGATGGTCAAATTCGAACGCGGTAATGAGCGAAATGTACGAAGATCACTCCGTACGGAACGTCCGGGTCGGACCATGAGAGCGGGTTCGCCCTTTGACAAGAATATGAACGATCTGAATCAACGTCAAAACTAAATTTGATATACAGCAATGTTGGTGTTACGACAAGAAAACGCGTACAATAAGCGGACACGTTCTGGCAGCGTGGGCGATAAGTATAATCCTGGTGGAACATAACAGAATTTTCGCAATCTGTTTGGAAAGCACCCAGTTCGCACGTTGATCACAGGCCACACTCCTCATCCCCGGATGTCCCGGTTCGCCGAGCCGGTTCATGCGCTGGCCAACCTTCTCCCGACGGGCAGATCAAACAAGCTGTGCGCTCCTTCAGAAAAGAGCAAGGAACAGACTTAACCCTAACCGATTGAACCAGGAAGGGGGGAGAGGTTTTCAGACGTGAGTAAAGGTACAGGAAGCTCAAACCCGCCATGCTGCTCCGAGCATCTCGATCACCCCAAGCACCTTTCACATGCTTTGGTGGCGCTAGCCACTGTATCCCTCAAACTGTGCCAAGGATAGAAAAGCACAGCCACTTCCGTTACAATTAACCCGGATTCACGCTCTTGAACAGGGGAGTAGGTGGCCAACGTTTCAGGAACATGTTTGAGTTCCCAGTGGGGGTTCCACGAGTGAGCGTAGTTCCACATAGCCAACGTGCCTATTAGGGGGTTCGTCGGTGTGTCCGCGGGCACCGAGGTATTTCAACTTTGTTTGGTTGCCGGAGGGGAAAGGGCCTTTGTAAACATGTTTCAATTTTGTTCGGCCACCTGGCCAGTGTGAGGTATTCCAGCTTGGCGTAGCGATTGCCAAACATTCCGTATCTTGACCTGCGAGTCATGATGCACGAGTGTCCAGCATGTACTTAGAACTCCACACCATATCTGGGGACCAAATTTGAGTCAGTGGTAAGGACAGGATGACGAAATTAGGGCTTGGCAAGACTTTTCCTCGCAATTGTCCAGAGAAGGTCACCGTTTTCGTAGCTTCGGATGGGAGTAGGGCACGTTCAAAAGTCACCTCGTTCCTTGAATCCGGTCTCCGGGGCGAAGGAGAACGGAAGTGAATCCGCCTGGAACTTCGTGATGGGTGTCCACCGCCTGTGCTGGCTCCCGCTTGACGGCGCGAACATGCGACTTCTGAACTTCACAAAACGAGCCGCGGGTTAGAGCCAACTAACACAAATCGGTACGCAACGGCTCGAGTGGGTTTCCGGACCTTGAAATAAATCCGGAGGTATTTTCCACGAGGTAGGTTTCTCGGTCCACAGATTAAGTATCTTGTCGGGTGGGTCAAAGTTCTCGCGGTGAGAAGGTCAAGGTGGACGAGATGCTGCTCTCGCCAAGCAGCCTACCCAACTCTCGTAACGAAAAACGTAAGAGTGTTGGTTGGTGCAGGGACGATAAGCAGAGTCATGTTCTCCGAGAGACTCCACCCACGCATGTCAGGCATACCGCTTGGGTCCCTTCACTCCAATAGAGTGGGCTGTCTATTGAACACTACTCAAGTTTTTCCGCAGCCGTGACACCCGGTGGGCGAGGAACGGCGACTCCGACAAGGATACTCCGGCCCTGGAACATGGGGAAAAGTGCGCCCACATGCGTCAGCAGAAGGTATAATAGAACCTGAGTCTTTCGTAGGGGGCTAGAAGCCGGAACTTCGAGAGCCCAGAAGGCCAGCGAGAGCGACTACGGCCGATAAGCTGATCGCGGAGAGGTAGGTGACAATCGGCATTGCGGGTTCCCTGGAATGTCGCCGTGATGTCATTTATGGTGACCGTACTCGAAAGAAGAGGGGTGCTTGTCGAAATTGATCCCCGGGTTCTTATTTGAGTGGCCGTGGCCAACATAGGTGGAAGTTGGTCGCCGTTTCCAGGATTCGGATCGGTCCCGAAATGACAAGCATACCGTGTTGCCACCTCTCGTAAGACATTGCGCTTACCGAAAGTGCTGTTTCATCGAGAGGCGCTTCACTCCTCCGTGATTTCGGATTGGGGCGAGCACTCCTGAGATCGGGGATATTACGTGGGACTGTAGAGGTCCGGGGAAGGGGTTATTCACCCGAGGGTCTTGGATTGACAACTAAAGTGCTTTTGGGGGCCCTCAGCCTTACGCATCTAAGAGTACCAGGTCGGGATGCACACTCCCGGCGTTTCGGCGAGTAGCCTTGCATCAGGGGGTGAGACGAAACCACGACGGGTTCGTGGGAAACTGGTCGCATTTGGCGCCATCGGTGAGCGAGATCATTCTATGATTGGCTACAAACGTCGCCTAGCGCCTGGGGCGTATGTCATTTTACGGGCGCTACAATACAACAGTGTGGTTACAGAGCCACCACGATCCGTGGCAACGCGACCCAACGTGTTTTCAAGGTCAGCGAACTAGCAAGGCACATCACTAATCATTTCGACTTCATCAGTCGGGCGGGCGCCGTGCATCTCGCTTGCATATGCCGGTGCCTCGAGGGACCGATCCTCAGCGTATGATGGGAGGTATGGTAGTGGTCGTTACGTACCCTCCCAAAGGCGCTGTCCAAAGAAACTTGGCATTGCGAATAGGAGCGTGGTGTGTTGCTCTCCCGTTAGAAGGGTTGAACGTTGGACGCTGAAGTTCTGGGTTTAATGTCAGTTCACGGTTGTAGGAGATCCATCACCGGAGGCTTTGAATAGAGCTTGGTGTTATGCGTCTTGGGTGTGAAAATTTTGCCTGGAGGGGTTGGCGGTTCTTGGGGGAGAGACATTCTCCAAATTACGCCTCTAGCTATCATGCATCGTGGTCCGCCCCGGTCCCATCACCGACACTTCCTTCGCCTCCCCAATACAGAGATTTCGGAATTTGATTTCCCTCGACGTGGACATCCGTTACTGCGTCCACCAATGCGCCTTCAAGCTGAACAATGAAGATATCGCCGAGCTCGCCATGGCCCTACCTCAATTGGAATCCTTTTACCTCGGACGCGTGTGTTCCAGAAAAACCTGTGCTACGACCGTCCGACTTGTCTGCTTCCAATTTCCGTCCGTCGCCCCAAGTTGGTAGCCCTGCATCTCCACTTCAGCACCGCAAAGGCGACTTCGGAGGGATCTTGGTGGGTCCCCGATTCCAACAGCTACGTTCTCTCCTGAGGTGCCTACTCCAACGTTCTTGGTTTCCGTTCAACACCGCTTACCATCGATGAATCTGGTTTTGAAATTGTGGTAAACGGGACGATCAATAACTTCCCGCTCCTGAGGGGTCATAATGGGCCTAAGTGGGACGAACTCTTTGAGGGAATCGGGGTGCTTCGGGACATGTTCCCGGCGCAGTTTGATGAGTGTAGATTCCCCCCTCGATTCATTTCTGAACTATATGTAAAGAGGGAACGATAGTCTCAGGCGCTTTCACGCCTACTGGTCCGGGTCCCGACTCAACCTGTACCACGAATATCCGCTGTATATTATCAATGTACTTACAAGAGATGACCCCACTCTCGTGCATCGTGTGTCACGAGACATGGCGTCGCTGCTACACGTCACGAACTTGCTGTAGCTTAAGCGGGCACTACCTTCTGCGCATGCCAGGACTCAGTCTCTCATAAATGTCCGGCAAAGAATTGCCAGGTAGTCTTGCCATCCGTCATTGTAGTACTGTCGACGCGCAAGTGAGATTTACGGTGCTCTTTTGGCTAGCCTGCGAGGACGAGGTGACTAGTGATGGGTCTCGTCAGCTCGCTGATCTTGAAAACACGATGAGGAGTGCCGTCATGAATCGTGATGGTTCATGTCGAACCGCACTTGGAGCTTCGTGCCCGCGAAGTTGCACACGCTGTAAGCTCTCGGCGCCGCCTTGGTGAAACACTCCGTTCTGCCCGAGTTCCGGTGCTGGAGAGATGTTGAGGGAGGTTTTTTTTATACAAAAAGGAAGCCTATCTAGAGATATATTCTGCACATAATACACACTAAGTCAATGGCCGCCATGCAGTCTAATACACAAAAATCTAAGAAAGGATGTAGGTTTTGACGTCATGTGTATATCTATATATCCCGTAGTCTGTATTTCACCTCGTACCAACTTCCGTTACCCGCGGTTCGCAGGCATGGGAAAATAGCCCTGAACCCCTTAACGACGGTTTCAATGTCCTCCCCGTCCACTTCAAACGGCAAGCTTTCAGACTTCAAGAACTTGAGCTTGCACTTGGCTTTGTCGCGTCCAGCGTCTATATCAAGCAGGCGTTGCATATCACCGACAATGGTTCGGGTATTGAAGTGAGTTTCCAGGACTGTGAGATTCAAACAATGGACGGATATCGACAGGAGGGAGGCGACGGTGTTGCTGCAGGAGTTGAAACCACAAGGTCTTCCAAGCTCCAGCATCTCCAAGCGAGGCAGCGCAGTTGCGAGGTTCTCCATATCGTTGTCCGTCAGGCGGAAGGTACAGCCTTCAGGATCGGAACAATAGGATTTTACACGCAACGCGACCAGGTTCCGGAAAGTTATGATGGATGACAACAAGGTCGGATCAACGATGGTGTTGCTGGGGCAGCCGATGTACTCCAGACTTTCTCTGGTGCTCGTGTTCGATGTTGTTGATGGGGAGCCGTTTCGAAGGGTGCCGTTTTGATATGACGCGAGGAGGTGAAGCCACGGCAGAGCCTCGGGTCCGTCGAGGTGAAGCTGCTCGAGGGATGGGAAAATGGGCGTTGGGGGGGTCCGGGGGGGGTTCATAGGCGACGGTCCAAGAGCGTAGATTCGGAAGCTGCACGACGTGTTGAATAGCCGCCTCCGACAGAGGTATACTGGTGCTGAACCATCTCAGAGATGACCCGCATTGACAAATGAAGGACGATATCGCATTGGTAAGAGGTTCGTCCCTCCCATAGCCGCACTCAACGGTCACGTTTTCAAGAGAAGTCGGGAAAAGCGAGATAACCTGTGCAACAGCTGCCGACAGACTTGATGGAACGTTGGTTGGATAGGAACGGTTCCGGATGATGACTTCTTTCAAATGGGAGGAGAGGAAAAGGCGGAAGAAGGGTAGGGCGGTGTCCACTCCACCGATGTCCCAGTATAATTCTTCCAGCCTGGGGCACAATATCCCACCGGGTGAATTATTTGAAAGTCGTTGAAGGGTATCAGTGGTAACGTCTTTGTCGGAACTGAGGTACAAGTCACGGATCCAAGAAGCGTATCGCAGCAACCTGGACCAGTCCTTCGCCGAAGGATCGCGCTCGATTGTCTAGGAAAATCGGTTCGGATGCGATCCGGAGAAAAGCTGCAACCACTTACGAGGACCTTGATGCCGTGTTCATTTTTGACCCAGGTGTGGTTTGGCAATACCCTCATGAGGATATCTAACGTCACATGTAGTTTCCAAAGCGAACGAAGTGCTGGCTCCTCAAAGGACCGGCAAGTGAGAGCGAACGAAACAACCGCTGGAGGACTGGTTTCGACCAATTCGTCGATCACCAAACTCAGCAGCTCATCGACCCCAAAGACTGGGTGTGGCATGAACAGGAGAGAGAGGAGTTGTTATAGAGGCTTATTTGATCTAGACGTAGCTAGATCAGACTATTGAGGGACCCAAGTCAGCCTATGTATGAAGAGAATAGATGGGATATACGCACTCCTCAGCCGGTAGCAAGAACTGAGGAGAAGAGCGACGAAGAGTGACGAATACGACGCTATCGACGCGCGACACAAACAACAACAAACAAACAGTGATCGGTACGAGGAGACGAAAACGCACGCTCGTTCTAACAAGGCTTGCGGGGGGACACAATCATCCCAGTTGCGTTCCGCCAAATGAAACAGGCAGTTACCAGGCTCGCGGGCATCGGATATACCCTCGGCAACGCACTGAATCCGACGATTCTAAATCCAACGCGAGAATATTCACCGGCGAGAATTTGAATGAAAGAATCTCTGCACGTAAGATACACAAAGCAAAAACATGTACATTGGGTAGCGCAGAAGAAACAGGAGAAATACTGGGTAAGGATTATAGATCCATCAATCTCGTAGTCTGAATGCCACGTCTTTCCAGCTCTCAAAATAATCGTAGTAACTCGAAAAGTCTTTCAGACATGGAAAAATGTCCGCGAACCCCATCGCGACGGTTCCAACGTCCTCCACGCGCACCCGGAGTGGTAAGCACCCAACCAACAAACTCCCGAGCTCACACCTCGGTTTGTCACGTCCGGAGCCTTCATCGAGCAGGCGTCTCATATCATCGACAATGGTTCGGGTATTGAAGTGGATCTCCAGGAGCGTGAGTCCTAGACAGTGGGTGGATATCGACAAAAGGGAGGTGATGGTGGTGTGACAGGAATTAAGGCCGCACGCTTCTCCGAGTCCAAGGCTCACCAAGGAGGGTAGCGCAACGGCGAGGTTCCCCACATCATCGTCCGTCAGACCAAAGGTACACATGCCGTCCGTGTTGCAATAATCGTTCCCCACGTACAGCGCGACCAAATTGCGGAATGATGATATGGAAGATAATAATCTCGGATCGACAGGGGTGTTCTCGGGACAATGGAGAAGCTTCAAGGTTTCTTTGGTATCTGTCTTCATTATCCCTACTGTCGGCGTGCGGCCATTCCGGGGGGTACCATCCGCACGCGTCGCGAGAAGATGGAGCCACGGCAGGGTCCCTGGTCCGAGACGGAGCTCTTCAAGGGCTGGAAAGGCGGCGAGTGGAAAGGTCCGAGGCGGTTCGCCGAAGGCTGCCCAGGAGCATAAGTTCGGAAGCTGCATGAGGTGGTGAATGGCCACCTCCGATAAAGGTGTACTGGAACTGAAGCTTCTAAGCAGCGGCCCGCATCGCAAAACAAGGGAAGATATTATGTCCTTGAGAAGATCCCCTTCCCATGGGCCACACATAAGGGACAAATGTTCAAGGGAAGTAGGTAAACACGAGATGACCTCAGCGAGAGGCACCAGCTGCCATGGAAGCCCAGACGTAGTAGAACGGGTGTGAAGATTGACACGTTTCAAACAGGGGGAGAGGAAAAGACGGAAGAAGAACAATGGAGTGTATGGGCCGTCGACATTCCACTCCAGCCGTTCCAAGTTGGGGAACAACACCCCGTCAGGTGAATTGTCCGAAAGGCGGGAGAGGGTATCGTTGGAAATATTATCCTCCCACCCGAGGCACAATTCGCGCATCCAGGAAGCATATCGTTGTAACCTGCCCCAATCTTCTGGTGCAGGATCGCGTTCCATTACCTGGGAGAATTGGTACGGGGTATGATCCGAGGAAGAATTGCGTTAACTTACGAGGAATCTGATGTTGCCCCTCTTCTCAACCCAGGTGTGCTGCGGCAACACCTTCACAAGTTCGGTTAGTGAGGACTGCCGCTTCCAAACTGAACTGAGTGTGGGTTCCTCGAGGGATCGACAGGTTAGAGCGAACGAAACGGCCGTCGGGAGGCTGATTTCGATCAAATTGTCGATGACCTGTCTCACGAGCTCGTCGATCTCAATGATTGGGTGCGGCATGGGTGGCAGAAGGGATTCAGAGGCACCCTCCCCTCCCCTGGACTTCCCCACAGACGACACCCTCCCCTCCTCTGAATTTGAGTCCGGATTCGAGCCTGGCAGGTGGGTTCCGCTGCTCTCTCGCTTTGTTCCGATCTTCGACAGTCTGCGCTTCACCTTCTCCCGGGCTTTAGAGAAAGGCTTTTGGAGACTCATGTCGTCGCAGGGGCAGCGTGGATGATGACGCGGTAGGACGATAGTCTGACACGTGGCATTCATTCAGCTGGCATTTCCAGCGAAAGCTAAGAGACGCCCAGCCTGCAAGCGCCTTCGTCCCGCGAATAAGTGTATCCTCGAGAATGTCCATCTGTTCCCCGTCCATATCGGTCCACTAATTAGTTGTCCGTATCCACAGCACGCCAGATAACACTGTTTCCTGTAGACCGCTCAGATCAATATTCGACCAGTAGCGTACTGTTTATCTACCGATGCGAAAGGACCTTTTGTAAACAGACTTCCCACTTTTCACTGAACAGAACCAAGACCTAACAAGGCTGCGTCCTATCCTAGATTAGGTACTGTAGCGGGATAATAAGTGCTGGTTTCGAAAAAAACGCACCTAACAAATCTAAGTTAAATGCAAACGTACCGAAGGTGTTGTAATTAGAGGGTCGACGAACGACAAACCGGTTTGAATCGTGGGTCCGGGCTTTCAGGTAGCAGTGGGAACCGACCCAGCGATTGAGGTGGGTGAGAGCGTGGCGGGGGAATAGAGGCCTAAGCTGATGGTATTACGTCACAGTATATACACACAAAAACCAAACACATCATAGTGGTTCATAATTGTCACAAACGAGGTAAGTGTCCGTAGATAGTTCCAGTGGAAAAGAGCAAGAGTGGTGTCGTCAAAGCCTATACTTGATTCCTTCAGACTGGGGTGACAGTCGAAGCGGGGGTGTGGGTCGAAACGAGGGTGATTGTGCTCAGCGGTGGCGGCAATCCCTCAGGATCCCCTGATGACAACCGGTCAACAAAAGGAAGAGTTGCTCGGGATCAAACTCACGTCCGAGGGCCATCGCATTAGTATCGTTGTACAGTTGATCAACCGTCGACTTTGCATTCAATGTCAGCACAAGTGTATCATTAGATGGCAAAGATATCATTTACCGTGGTATTGAAGTATGCCCAGTACGGGACAGCAGTCCCTTGCGGGATATGGGACGGGTACCTGATTTGATCAAAGATCGTTGGTGATGCAAAACGTTGGTGGCACGAGGGGCAAACTTACTCTGAGACATAGACAGTCTCGCAAGACTCTCTCCATGTCGGCCACCTTGACGGGGTCGTAAATAAGTAGAACAAGCGAGTCACCGTGAAAGATCTTACGAGTAGGTCCTTGCCCCCTGACATGAACTGCACGCCATGTAGAGGCTAAAAAACGAGACACGAATTAGCACAGGAGCGTGCTAGAGAGGGTGGGGTCTCGTACTTGTACATCACGGTGTTACAGTCACACGTCAGGTCATCGGAATAATTGGCTCTTGGGGGGACATAATACTGGCTACCGTTGATCGGCGGGTAGGTGTACAACGCTGGGAATGAGCCACAATCCTCAGAAATGGCACAGAGAATACATGTATGACAAGTCGACCCACCAATACCGCGGCACGTAGCATCCATCCTGGAGCCAACGGTACATGGATCCTGGTCAAGGGAATTCCGATTCTACGAACCCATTGGAACCGTTCAGCGGACATGTCTCCTCAACATCCACGTGGATATTGGCTCAAGGGAAAGGGCCGAATGTCAAAGGATATTAAACGTACCCACTCCCAACCAGCTGGACATTCGGCCATTTCAGACTGTGCCCATACTCCCGAGACAAAGAGTGAAGCGAGTAGAATGACTCCTGAGAGGAACCTAGAGAACATGGCGGGTGGGGACAAGATCGATGAAGGAGCTGGCAGATGAGAGGATATGAGAGGGTCAGGGCAGTCTAAAGTCAACAAAGACGTTATTCTGCTTGGTTAAGTATCACCAGGACTCCAGGAGAAATCACACATGCCGGCCTAGTGGACAGATGCCCCCTCGGCGGTGCTTATGTCACCGCGATCTTATCGAATCATCTCTCAGTGTGAAATCTCCAGGACGCTTATTTGCACCGGCCTGGCTGTGTTGGTTCTCCCGCCCAGCGCCCAACTATCGGATGCTCTTCAGACCAGGAGGAGGATCCGAGATCAAATCACCGTGCGCGCGTCATTATATTGAAACCTTTTGGACGGACACTACCTGGAGAATAGAGAGCGTCCCCGTCAGATCTTGGCGAGTGTTGCTGCGGAGGTCGTCGTGGTTAACAAGTAACAAACGTCACAGATTGGCGACCTGGAGCACTGGATTAGGCGTAGCGGAGATCGAGATAATGTATTAGTGAATTGCCCTTTTCTCATGTCTCACCAAGCGTGAAACACCACGCCAGCGGGGGACAGAATTGCATTCTGTCGAGCGAAACCGGTAATCGCCAGGCTGGCAGACATCAAACCCCTATCGATACAACCAAAACGAACATAGCCCCAGCGACGCACGTCAACAAAGAGAATTTCTGTGAAAGCGTCCCCGTCGGAAAATCGTAGCCATCGTCTACGGTACGCATCCAATCCATTTGGAATGTTGCCCTGCCTTAATTCAAAGTCGCAGAGGGGCGAGACATCCCTACAGAGCGGACACAACGAAGAGACATGCAACTGCAACACCGTATGTAAATGCAAACCGGCGCTCAATCTGCGGTGACACGACCCCCACACAAGTTTGGTTATCCCCCTCAACGCCGAATCTTATCTCCATTCCCCTCTCCGGTGCCAGCACCACGGCGATTAGTGTCCTCAAGCCCGGAGGGCTAGCTACTTGGATCACCACCCGTATAATCCCCGCGGTCCGACCGATAAGTGCGGTCCCTCCGGTGACTAGCGACGAGCCCCGTCAGAACGCGATGGGGAGTGTTATCACGATTCGCGGTAGCTCGTGCAGACACCACACCTGAGACATAGCACCCGTGAAATGGTACGCACTGCGGAATTGCCCTGGTGAAAGACTCCACTCTGCCTGGGTTCCAGCGCTAGGGATGTTTGGGGGGGGTTTCACGAAGAGCGGGCTTGTCTAGAAATATCAATACGCGTTAAGTCAACAGTATCGTGTAGTACAACGCACAAGGATCCAAGGAAAGATGTGATGGTGTCGGCGTCATATATTCCTAGGATGATTAACGAGTTTTGTAGTTTCCAAAGCGAACCAAGCGTTGGCTCCTCGAAGGGCCGGCAAGTGAGAGCGAGCGAAACAGCTGTTGTTTGACTAGTTTTGACTAATTCGTCGATGACCGACCCTAGCAGCTTATCGATCCTAAAGATTGTGGGTGGTATGGGCGGGGGAGGGGAGTTATTACGGAGGGTAGCGCTGGGGGAAGAACCGTCCTAGCCGTGTCTCACCAAGCAGAACTGGCAATTTTCAGGCCGGAAAGCGCTGAGCGCTGAGCGCCTGTGAAGTGGCACATGCTGTAGACACTCGGTGGCGGCATGAGGAAACTTCTGTCAGCGGAGCCGTTAGGGGAAAGGATAATCATCGCGAATCCGTACCAAGTTATAATGCATAACAATAGCGTGCAATTGGGCAAAACGGGATAGTCTAAGAAAAGATATAGTAGTATCGACACCAAATGTGTGTCTGTACGTCAGTCCGCTAGTTTAGACCTCAGCTCGTCACAACCGCCGTAACCTGCGGCTTTCAGGCATGGGAAAATAACCTTGAACCCCATACCGACGGTTTTGTTGTCCTCCTCGTGGGCTTCAAGCGACAAGGACTCAGACATGAAACTTCGTAGCTTGCACTTGGCTTTGTCACGTTGAGCACCCTTCGCTGAGCAGGCGTTGCATATCACCGATGATTAAATATTAATTGGTTGTTCAGGTATTGAAATCTGTCTCCAGGGTTTTGAGGTCCAAATAGCGGTCGTATAATCAACAAGAGGGACGTGACGGTGTTGCCGCTGGAATCGGAACCGTGACGTCTTCCGAGCTTTAGGAACTCTAGGAGGGGCAGCGCAGCCGCGGGGTTCTCCATATCATCATCCGTCAGGCGGAAGATGCAGCCTTCGGCGTCGGGACACACCCAAACCGGATTACAGAAGTTCTCGATCGGATCCATTCTCAACCTCCACGTGTGTATACAGATGATGATCGCTCTGGGTGGGTTTCTCCTCTGGCCTTGCCCTCCGCCATGATATTGGCAGGGTATGACCTCAAAGGTAGGGCCGGGCGGTCGGATCCCTTGCCATCGACGTTACACCCCCGTCTCTCTCCAATTTTCGACAGCTCGTGCATCAGCTTTTCTCAAACTTTAGAGAAAAAGTTCCGGAAGTTCGTGAACTACTGGTTTTGACTAATCAACAATCAACCTCAGAAATTTGTCGATCTCAAAGATTGGATGCGGCATGAACAGAAGGGAGGAGAGGTACACCAGAAAGCAGCGTTGGGAACAGGATTGTCTTGGTCATATCATACTAGGCGGAGCCGGTGGTTTCCAGGCCGGCAGAGGGCAGGAAATCTCGTCCAGTATCCAAATCGTTCTAACGCTGCCTGTGGACAATAGTGAAATCACGACGTAGTGTACATGTTAGTTATCCATTTAGTTCAGCAAACGAAACGAAGGAGAGAAATAAGGGAGTGGAAGTTTGGAAGCCATATGGCAATCACACCTCAGGAAGGCCATAATAGATTCTGCGGGTATCGTGGGATGGAGTGGTATATTTCACTGTACCCCGTGGAATCTGAGGGGGGAAAGTCGTTGGATCGGAGGGATTCTACATTTAAAGAGCGTCAAGATGGATTTCCAGCCTCCGTAGCGCTCAACAAAAGACTTACGTATAGAATGAATGGAACGGGGGTAGTGGGATGGACATACATTAAGGGCGCGCGCTGCTCGTATATATCGAGCCCGTCTGAACTTTGTATCCATTGCTGCTGAGCCTGACGCCGCTGGCGATGCCGCACATAAAAGAATGCCGCGGCAGCAAGAATCGTGAGTGGAACAACGGAACTAACAACACCTGCCACAGTATATGCAGAATCAGGTTCGACTATCACTCGAAATCAGGGTTCCGCGACGTACCGCCGACGATTGCACCGACGTTCGTTCTGCCATTTGAGCCATTATTGCCGTTCGTGGAACCACTCGTGGAGTCCGTATGACCACTAGTCGAGGTCCCGGTGTTGGTCAAACTGAGGGTGAGAGTGACGGAGAATGGTGGTGGCATCCCCTCGGGATTCGCTGATGATAACCGGTCAACGGGGGGGGAGGCCTTCTCGAGATCAAACTCACGTCCGATGTGCATCGCAGTAGTGTCGTTGTACGTTTGATCAGGCGCCGTCTTTGCGTTCGAAGTCAGCACAATCGTGTCGCCAGACGATATAAATATCATTCACCGTGACATTGAAGTATGTCCAGTGCGGAACAGAGGTGTTTTGCGGGATATCGAACGGGTACCTGATTCGATCAAAGATCGTCGGGAGCGTGAAACGTTGGTGGCACAGGGGATAAACTTACTGTGAGACATAGACATTCTCGCAGGCCGCGATCCAGGTCGTCCATCTTGACGAAGTGGTTAGTAAGTAGCGGAGAGGTGTAGTCGCGCAAGATCTTACGGGTATATCTCTCCGCCCTGACACGAAGCGCATGCCATGTAGAGGCTGGACAACGAGAGGTGAATCAGCAAAAGGGCATATCGGAGAGGATGAGATCCCGTACTTGTACATCACGGTGTTACAATCGCACGTCAGGTCACCGGAATGATCAACCCTTGGGGGAAGGTAATATTGGCTACCGTTGAGAGGCGGATAGGTGTACAACGCTGAAAACGGGGCCGCAATGCTCAGAAACGGCGCGAAAAATACACGCGACGAGTCGACTCACCCAGGCCACGACACGATGCATCCATCATGGAGCCGACGGCGCACGGGTCCTGTCCAAGTGAATTCTCGTTCTACAAACCCATTCAGCGGATACGTTCCAAAGAAAGGAACCGAATACCACATCAGGAAAAACCCGATCAGTGATCGTTCGAGAACCAGCTGTAAATTCCCGAGTTTTACATTCGCTACATAAAAAACGCACAAGCACAGACGTTTAGGGTATTTTGCCAAAAAATAGTGTAAATTTCGTGAAACGAATGAAAACTACTGATTTGCACACCAAGGATTGCCCCGATTTCGATGTTTCTCGTTACTGGTAATGTCACTGAGATCTAGGACGTCGCGAGACACCCGCAGACTCACTTCGGAGTCTGCGAAGAACGTGTCGCGTTTCTCAAGTACGTTGCTGCATCAGTGCGGCCCAAGCCATCGTTCGCACCGATGATTGCGCCAACTACCCGGGCTAT
>Ga0307513_10002263_pt1 | contig 26870 bp, 29 predicted proteins | sample 15_EM_MG_FD_202174 | JGI IMG/M metagenome (GOLD analysis project Ga0307513, IMG submission 202174) | Populus trichocarpa ectomycorrhiza microbial communities from riparian zone in the Pacific Northwest, United States - 15_EM | ecosystem: Host-associated > Plants > Roots > Unclassified | place...
GCTTTGGCCTCAGTCAACATTAAGAAGTGGAGGGCTAGGAAAAGAGCTCTCCTAAAGGATGAGCATGCTGTTAAGAGATTGGCTTGGGCTATGGAGTATAAGAATTGGACAAAGGAGGACTTTGAAGAGGTTATCTTTAGTGATGAATGCATGGTTGAAAAGTCCAAAGATCCTAAGGGTATTTGGGTGTTCAGAACATCTGAAGAAAAATGGCACAAAGACTGTATTCATGGGGTCACCAAGGGCGCAGGAATAAAGCTGATGGTTTGGGCTTGTATTTGGAGTAGAAACAAGGGTCCTCTGATTCCCATATTTGAGAAGAGTGTGGATAGATTTGTATATATTGGGGTTTTGGAGGATGGCTTAGTTGAAGTCTGGCAGGAGGTGGAGGACACAGGTGGGGATCCTATCTTTCAGCAGGATGGTGCAAAGATACATACTGCAAGAGATACTATGGCTTGGTTTGCAGAAAACCATATACAGGTTATGGAATGGCCACCCAATTCCCCAGACCTCAATCCTCTTGAGCCCTGTTGGAAGAGGGTGAAGGAAAAGCTGCACCAGCGCTTTCCCAACATTCACAAGACCAAGGGGGGTCCAGATACTGTTAGATAATATCTGGCAGAAGCCCTCAATCAGGTTTGGGCTCAGGATATTGAAGGTGAATTTCTGGAAAAGTTGTGGGAGTCTCTGCCTAATAGAGTGGCTGCTGTCTTAGATGCAAGGGGATGGTATACAAAGTATTGATTTTTTCCTTTATAATTTTATATATAGCTTTCCTTATATTTATTGGATGTCTACACATATTTTCAGTTTATTCTAAGCAGTTGTGGTTGAATAGGTAGTAAATTTGTAGTGGTAGTGGGGTTGCAATTGCTTTGCCGGACGAGTACTTTTGCACCCGCACTTTAAGTATCTAATTTGTCCGGGGAGCAGAAACCATCGCCCACTGTCGGTAGTATTTGTTCATGAGTGGTTGATAGCCTGTGCGATAGGTCTTGTAAGGGAAACATTGCAATCGTGATGTTCTACCGGTGCTGTGGCTTCGGTGACTAGTAGGCAGTGTTCCCAAGCGGCCAGTCCGGACCATGGGTCGGCAGTCCGGTCAGTCCAGCCATGGTTTTGAGAAGCCTGGGTCAGTCCGGCTTAAATTATCAACGGCCACCAAAGCCTGCAGGCGCCCAGGCAACCGCCGGGCCGAGAGGATAGGCGACCGTCAGATGCCCAGGCAAAGCCGTCAGATGCCCAGGTAAAGCCGCCAGGTACCCAGGCAAGGCCGCCAGATGCCCAGGTAAAGCCGCCAGATGCCCAGGTAAAGCCGCCAGATGCCCAGGCAAAGCCTGCAGATTCCGGGTAAAGCCCCCAGATACCTTGACAACGAGTGTTGCTCGTGTAAAACTCAGCACTGATTGGCTGAGCTGTTCGCTTATGACATTTTAAATTGAACTACATAAATTAACCGACAGATACCCGGCCATTCATAGATATTTGCGAAAGCCGTCAGGCTGCTGGCTGCTCCCACCCCGATTAGAACAATAAATGGTACACGGTGTGTGTGCTTTTAGATCATCTTAAAGTCAATCAATGTCGCCAGCTTACCCATATATCCAATATCTAGTTCTTGTGTTCATGTCTTTGACCGTTGCGCATTTATTCGGACACCCCACGATAGCCCTCCGAAAGGTTTTGCCTCTGGAAGTAAAGTTTCTACCCGATTAATCACATATTCAAATGTTGAAACACCGGAAGTCATGTGTATCAACCCTAACCTTAATTTGTAGAAATGGCTTTCTGCGGATTAAGGTTAGGGTTAAAAACCTGAGGCCTGCAGGTCACCCAGGCCGGGCCCGGCTTTGTTTTTGGAAAGCCGGTTTCCCATAGTCCGGCCCGGCCGTCTCTGAAAAAGCCTGGGTCAGTCCGGCCGTACCCAAAGCCGGACGGACTGGCCGGTTCGGAACACTGCTAGTAGGGGTACACAGCTGCTAGCACGATGGAAGCTATCCTAAGGTAGTTAGCGATTGGTGGGGAAGTGGCAAGGAGATCTGCTATTTACAGATATGATACGGGAGCGGGGAAGCGCGGAGTGGTGTTCGCCCTGGCAGTTTGATAACTACAACCACCAATCGAGCTTTGCTTTCTAAGAAATAATAACACGTCTACTGTATATACTGTACCAAATTCGTAGTCACATACTTACATACTATGCTTGTTACTAATACATTCTTGGCCCGCCGTAGCTTTTGGAAACCTCCTAGCATCTCACAGGTCCACTTATAAATCCTATTCCATCGCGACCCTTCCGTTGGAACGACGTTCCATATTTAGCGTCTTCGACTGCGGGGGAGTCCGGTAGCGCGAGTGGGGCCGGGCGAACTTGGGAAACTGTGACTGGCGTTTTCCTGTATAAATGGTCGGGGACACCGTCCTGGTTTCATTCCAAATTAACTTTAGTCGTTTCAACACCTCCCCTTGCGCGAGAAACGAGTATGAGCGCGTGGTAAAGTCGCTATTTGGACGAGAGGATATCAATACCAACACTGATTACACTAAATATTGTGGAACGCCTCTTTCGTGGGTTGCAGGGAAGAGGTGGGGGGGAGCAGACCCCCCCCGCACGGCAAAAATGAGGCATCCCTAGAAAGCCGGGCGGAATGCAAGAATGAAAGAAAGGAAGAAAGAAAAGAAAAAGAACAGAAAAGAAAAAGCCTTCACAAAACACTAGAACGAGCAGAAGACTATAGTGAGATAACACACATGAGAGCAAGTAGGGAGGTTCGAGGTCTTGAGTGGGGCTTTGGTAGAGGTATCGTACCAGAGTAACAAGCGAACCAAGCAGTGATTCTGTTTTAAACCACGGAGAATCTCTCATTAGACACCTAAGGAGTAAGAAACACCTCTGTTGAAATCTGCCAGCAACTCGGGAAGAGACGCACTAAAATCCCGAAATCGGGCTTCCAGTAGGATAAATATTAGTTCCCAGGTTGTCATTTCATGAAATACCTAGCTGGCGTAGTGGTTAACACTCCTGCGCAATTAGCGGGAGCCCAGGAGTTCAATCCATGCTGACAATCAGTTATTATTGAACGATCCGTCATGTAGGGAAGGAGAATTAAAAAATCCTGGCCTATGGGAACTGGGAGATTGAAGAACTTGGCCCTCATCAATAGGGCTGTGGGGTTTAAAAATCCTGCTACGAGGTGGTAGAATCCGACTCTAGACCTTAAAGGTTGGCGATCGGGGGGTAGCAGAAGCGAATGGGAGAAATATGAAAAAGTAAAAGTAAAAATAATATATAAATAATATTATATAAAAGTAAGAATAGAAAATAAAAGTAAATAAACAATTGTTTCTTTTACCTTTGGAAGGCAGCTGTTGCTCCTCTCTCTATTTATTGTCTTGTATACATAGCTTTTTTCTTAGTAAAGCTAGGTAGTACTAGTAGAGTTAGTATTGGGCGGCAAGGTGCAGATAGAGTAGCCGGCCGGCTTACAGCCCGACCAGGCTAAGCCAAAGTGAGACTAGCTTGGGCTTTGTAGGCCAGGTTTCATGGGTGCCTGGTGGTTCCGGCAGGCTCCCGGTATACTCCATGTGACTAGTCAATATTTTGTCAACGGTGGCTAACATCTGCAGATATCGGAAGATCTCCGTAGATACATGGAGATACCGGCAGATATCTGAAAATACAGACAGATGTCTGAACATATCTGCGGATATCCGCAGATACCGGTTGGTATCTAGAGATACTCACAGTTATCTGAAGATACCTGAAGATATTGGCTTGATATTAAGGCTTGGGCCACACAAAGCACTTTGCTGTTTCCCTTATCACTCATTCTGATACCACCACAGTCCCTTGGAGGACGCATCGCGTTCAACAGAACTTTTTCAGACATGTATCAAACGGTCAACAACTGGGTGGGAGGCGACCACAAAACCCCAAGAACTCTTACAAGAAAAACACGATCACACACCTAGGAGCAAGGAATCTCACTTCAATCAATGACAACACTCTCAAAGGCAGCTAGATAACTGCAACAACAGGAGTATATATCGACCACACAGACTTGCTGTCCTACTATGAGCCACTCCGGATGCGCATTCTATTTCAGATAGGTCTTCCTTTCCCCTTACTCACTCCCGGGTTAACAGTTGAGGAAAACAAACCCTGTCGCCCTTAGCCTCCAGGCTTCTAGTTCTTGCACGCTGTCCTTACAGAGTTCCGGTTTTTCTCACCGCTTTCCCGGCGGCTGCGAGGTTCTAATGCCCTCATGGATTCCTGCATTCGAAATGCCCACCCGAAACACAAACCCATACCTGAAGCCAAAGAGCGTTCCCAGAAGCTATCCGAATAACAAAGGAACTATTATGAGGGCATGCCTGTTGTTGAATCGCCGGCGCTTTGGCCGTGGCTGGCCATCGGACATCTCTCCCATTGACACCCAAGTACACAAAATGGAATATGCTAGAAAGAAATCGGAGGAATGACCGTGGTCATAAGGACACGGTGAGTGGTGCGGAGAGCAGGTAAAAGTATGGAAAGCAATGCGCGGAATGAAAGGAATAGGGATTGCGTGATAACTACTGGAGATGGTGTGCGAATATTTTGAAGACCTATCAATGTAGTCCAATGGTTTTTTGTATTTAAAGATCCCATCTGGGGACGATTGTTGGAGGGCTAGGTCACTGAATTATACATCTGTCTTTGATATACTTGTCTCGTCTTCTTCTATACAAGACCTCCGCATGCGAATTGGGCACATCTCGATTCTGAATTTTGTCAATGCCGAGCAGCATATCACGGTTTTCAACTGGCCTTAATCTTTGCGTTGGGTTTCATAATCACACGTTATCGCTCGAAAGCCTGCAGATATCTTCTATTGAAAAACGGTTCAACTGTCAAGCCGTATACCGGAAACATGTACGTGCGAGAGATGCTGAGGAACTTCGTTCATTCTCAGAGGGCCAGGAAGGCCTACAATTTATACAGTGAAACAGCAACATATATCTGCAGTAGGAAAGGAAATAAGGAAACAATATGGAAGACAAGAGAAAACAAGTGAGAACAGCCTGAGAATTGCATAAGCAGTTGACTGATTGGGCAGTGACATGAGGGAAAATTCAAATGCGGGTAAGTCTAACTTGGAAAGTAGAAAAGTGGAACCAAGGGTGAATGACCGGCTTTGGCATACTCTAATGTGTAAACAGTGCATATTGTTCAATAATGTGAATGCGGCACAATCTATTCTATGTGGATAATACTTGGTATGTAAGAGAGGGGTTGCAAGGCAGACATGGCAAGGAGATGAAGAGGGGATTGGTATGAGTTCCAGTTCTTAATTCTTCTATGCTAGGTTGGCAGTAGCACCTTATTTATAGAAACCGACACGTCCATATGCGCAAGAGAAACATAGGGACAACAATGTAAGAAATATAAGTGTGAACATGTTTGACTCTGAAATCCAGCCAAGTAAATTTCAAATAATGTGCGTGAAAATATAAGTATGTGGAGCGATTATTAGAAATATGATCACCAAGAATTGTGCATAAGAGAAGCATAAACAACACGAAAATCATAAACACTTGATTAAAAAGCACATGTTAAATCCACAGATATTATCCTGAAATAAAAAATCAACCACGATAATATAGATCCCAGCTCTAGTAATGTAAGGGGTGGACAGCCAGAGCCGAAACAGAAACTAAGTAACAGAATACACAGTAGGGTGTTGAATATACATAGGAAATATACCGAGAAATTTCAACATTAACCATCCATCATTCAACTCAAATCTCTCTTATCATCTCAATTATCTAATAACTTACTCCTTTCCCCTACTGACACTACTTCAAGTTCTTTAATATTTATCTCAGATAAACATCTTTTAAATGACGAGATGGTGTTGAATACCACCATAACTACTTCGAGTCACGATTGTATACAATTGCGCAATGCAATGGCTGAAAACGCCACAGGCTTTGAGCATGAGTTAATTATCTGTGTACAACCTACCATGTTCCAGACTGCAGGGTCAAAAATATTATCGGTTCAAGCAGTCACAAAAGAGGCTCCAAAAGGTATCGAAAAAGGCATATGGAGTAAGAGGATGGGCAATGGCTATATAGAGAATTATGCAAAGAGTGAGACACTTAGAGCGTGATTGGTAGGAATGGAAGGAGGTGCAACCGGTCCGTTGGGAAACAGATGAATTTGGAGGAAGGGATGTTGTCAATTTTGGACAGTTTCTCACAAGTCAACCGTTCGTTGCTTTGGAGAAAAATGTTCGTCGCTATGGAGAAACCCTTTTAGTAGTACTCTCAGCTAATCAGTTTCATAGCCTAATTAATGGTTCTATAACCATCATGATAATAATAATATTATGATATTATAATAATAAAATAAGCACTCTGAGCCTGGTTATCCAAACGATATCCCATCTAAATTCACACTGAAGATCAATTTTTATTTACATGAAATTTTGAGGTAATAACAAAGTGGAATTACAAAATCTAATACTAATTGGTTTAACAGCAATTTTTGAACTGTTTTTTTCTCATATTATTAAATAGCAATTATTTGTTATAGGTGTTTGGAAGGGCAATCGTTGTGCTATGGGTAACAGGTGTACATGTTCCAGTACCGGTACACAGGAGTGGGCAGTGCAGGATCTCCTATGTTTAGTGGATTTATATTTGGTTTATTTGATTTGATTTCAGCTCCGCCACTCTCTCTGAGTCAGATAGGCTATGCTATCGTATTGCTACCTTTAGTTTGCTTTGCGGGAAGTTGATATTTAGGGTTTCGGTTATGGAATGGTCATGTAACACTGGCAGAGGCGGCGTATTTTTTGTTTCTTTCTTTGGTCTTGCAGGATTACAGGATTCCGGTATGTGGACAGCTACTCAAAATGATAGTGATTGCAGGAAGGCTATCGCTCTTGGTTTTTGTATTTGAACCAGTCTCCAGGCTAGCAGGAGACCGCAGACTTCGAAGACCTTCAGTCTAAGAATACAGTCAGTTTACCCTGGATCCTGGAGTCCGATTTATCATTCAACTGTTATCCTTCTAGCAACCGGTCCCTTGAAGCATCCCTTAGCACCCATGCTTAGTGTTCATTACGGGGCCTCCGGGGCCCTGAAGCCACCGGCCCCCTGCCCCAATTGCCCGCCCCGTCCCGGTCAATGCCACGAACAGCCCCCCGTCAATGAACTTTCTCCGCCCAGGGCCCCGCTTTTTTCGTATATTCCCCTCTTGAACATTGCTCTGTTGATACATGATTGAGTAATTGTGTGAGCATATACCAAAAACCACATACCTCAAAGTATCTACGGGTATTTATTTGCATAGGATTGGTGTTTCTTACGGGGCGGGGTGGGGCTGGTTTTCACTCGCCAGACCCCACCCTTACACGGGGCTGGAGGAGTATGTTTTGGGTAATCCCCGCCCTGCCCCCTTCAGGGGCCCACCCGGACTGATTCCCTCGACTGGGCCCTGTTTGTTACCACCTATTTTTAACAGGGACCTGTCTGGGGTATGGGTGGGACGGGGGCCTGAGCGGGGACAGGGGCAGCGAATGCCGAAAAAGACACCCCGCCCCAGGCCGTTGAAGGGGGCGGGGCGGGGAACTGGGCCGGGGGCCCGCGATTTTCGGGGCCCGTCCGCCCCGTAATGACTCTACATGGCATGATTCATACAATATGAACCTGAATAATTGCCAACACCGATTGGACGTCAGAGTTGACTAGTCTAGTAAGGTATATTGTCTCAGCAGGCCATAGGCCTAATTCATAAGCCCAATTCATATACTCTATTCACAGGTTCAAATCATATGCCCAATTCATAACCCTTATTCATCCGCTGGTGCCATATGCCCAAATCATACACCCAAGCCATACGCTCAAATCAAACCCCCAAACCATACGCCCAAGTGACATCAGCCAAAAAAATACCTTGAGTTCTGTCTCTCCCCGGTCACCCTGTGCGCCGGACGTTCCAGGCCCTTATAATGTAAACTACTCTTCTGGGTGCGTCCGCCCGGGCTCATTTCGTCCAGAACTGAAATGGTTGTGTCCAATGCGTCCGCACGCGCCAGTCAGCGTCCACAGGCATTAGACCCGGCCCTTTTTGCGTCCTGACGCATTTGACCCCCCCTGGCGCAGCTACCCCCCTGATACTCTACCCCCAGCGCCCAGCCTCTTCATACCTTGGCTCCCAATTCACCCGTTCCCATGCTGCCCTTTTGCGGACGTCTTGCAGCCAGGACATCTCTCCTCCCGGGCTCCCCCCCCGATACCCCCGCCCGCCAGCTTTCTTTCCATGATACCCTCTCTCCTTTAACCTCGTCACTAACCTCTCCCAGAATCCATTTCTCATCCAGAACCCCACCAACATCACCTCCGCTTCTCCCACACTCCTGGATTCCCTCAGTCCTCTCGCGTATTCGGCGGACATTTTCCCGTCATTACTCCCTCCGCCGTCATCCCTCCCAACACGTTCAGCCCTTCCTCCTCCACCATCTAATCCCAGCCCGTCTCCTCGAATATCCGGCGGACGCCCCCCCTCTCTTGCCCTTTCGGACAGCTCTCTCCTCAGCTCCCCACATCCTATCTCGTCAACTACATGCCTTTCGCCGCCTCCCCGGCCTCTTACAGTCCGCTTGCGGGCTCCCACCATCTTCCCCGGCCTCTTACAGTCCGCTCGCGGGCTCCCACCTTCTTCCCCGCCTTTTAACAGCTCCCCAGACTCATTCCCGTGCCTGTCAACCTACAGCTGCCTGCTAGACGACTTACCCAAGCCTGCGCAGTTTATAACCATCTGCCCGACACATTCACATGCCTTCCGAACCTACAATTGCCCGCTGGATGCGTTACTCATACTTGCGCGGCTTGTAACCATCGGCGCAATTCATTCTCATACCTTTCCTGCCCACCGACTCGGACACAACTATTGTTTGACCAGTCCTGACCCTTTTAGCACGTGTAATTTAATTTAATTTAATTACATATATATGCACAATTAGCGAGTGGTGATAAAACCATTCTCCCTATCCTCTCGATCGGTTTCTTCAACATGCGATTCCGCCTCCCCAGGGTCTTGGAAATGCGCTGCACCAACCAGTGCTTCCGGATTGGGCCCATGTTCTCGCCGCGGCTCCTGCCGGCCATATCCTCCTCCTGTGTCCACGAGGCCGCCAGCGGCCTCCAATTCATCCAGCTGCATATCACTACCAAACTCCCCCCTCATTGGGTCCTCATTATTGTCATATCCCGTCGTCCTCTGAACCCGCTTTCCCCGCTCCTTCGCGATTCTGGGCTCCAATGTCGCCCTTATCCGCTGGATTATTCGACTTTGCCAAACTCTTCCCTTTTTACCCCAGGATCCCGTCTGACGTGCCAGAAGGGCTATTTATCCGTTAGCTAACCTTTCACCCAACCCGAGTACTTGCTATTTTCAAACGTGTCCGGATGCCCGGGCCGTCGCGGCATCCGGACACTTTCGAAACCTGCCCGCCCACATTGTTTTTCTTACCCCCGGAAGTGGCCCTTGTGCAAGCCACACTATCGATACAAATGCCAGTCCGCCAATATCGCAGTGAATGACATATTATGGCGGCTGTCAGACAGATAAACAGGCTAGCGATCTTATCCAGGAAACCCTCATCCGTGATGCCTTTCCTTTTCGGACCAGGGAAATATTGAGCCAATATCACACCCGGAATCTGGCGTGCTAGGAATCTAAGAGAAATTGGCTGTCCTCAGGATTAGATCGATTTAGTCTTACTCCGAATAGAAACAATCCCTACAAATGTCAAAAAGATACCTCATAGCTGCCCGGTGGGCCAATGAACCTATCTTCCACCAGTAGGTATTCCACTCTTCGTGCACAGCCTGTAGGATCCTCAATATTGAGCTTATAGAGCTCTGTTATAGCCTGCTTTGCTGTATGCAGATACTGAGATCTGCATCCGCTGTGCTTTGCCCGGATCTGCAAATCAGTGACCAGCGGCCAATCCGTTTAGTCTAGGATAGGATGTTGGTTATCCATTAAGGGTAACTTACCTGGTCATTTGAGGGTCGGGTAGCATTAGCAAAGTTGGCAAAGCCTAATTTGGTCCCGGCATCGCTCGAACATGTGCGGACTTCTTCGGTCAGGGTAATCTGGTCCGGAAACCGATTGACGCAGATCGTCCAGTCCCACGTTAGGTCACGGGATCTGGCCAGAATGGTAGGCTCAAGCCCGGTTGCCATATTTCGCCTACTGCTGGTTTGCTGTCCTCCGCTATCCAATTCCCAGACTGTTGGATCTGGGTCAATTGGGGTTATCACCGGCATCGCAAGTGGATTCAAGTATGTGGGCGAATGGGAGCGAATGGCAGATGTACAACCATTTTGGCTAACTCGTACTTGAGCAGATGTTCTCCGTCCGGGGTAACTAATCCTCCTGCTGGAATTCTGGGTATTGCCATGGGTGATTGTCAGTATCGAGCGCTGCGAGTTAAGAAACTCCCGGGCAATTGGTCTTTGCACTCCCCAGGCTGATGGATGATCCATATCGTCCCCATGCTGGCCTAACTCGTTCTCCACACTCTCCTCACTCTCCTCACTCTGGCCATCATTACCCTCATATTCCCCATCATTAGAGTCTAGACTCTTATCCGCTGACTCTAAGACGTGCTGCCTGTTGTACAGGATAGGCTCTGGTACCTGGAGTCGTGAAGAAGCTGGCTCCTGTACGGCATCCCTCCCCCTACCGACAGCTGACCCAGTCATAACAGACTCAACACTGGGTGATGTTCTTATAGTTAATCCGTCCCTGGACTCAGTTCCCAGGAAACGTCCGCTAAGGACCTCCCTTTGCCTTTGCCTTTCCTGCCTCGATAAATGCGCTCGGTCCGCCATAAGCCGCCGATGTTGTTGTGACATAGTATGCAGGTGAATAGTGATAGAAGAGAATTGCAGTGTATGACGTTGAGGTGCACGTGGTGTTAGGAAGCCTTTATTGGTAGATAGCTAAGGGCACAATATGTGGTGTGAACTTGGAAGAGCGAAATGGTTGGCCCAGCTTCCTTAAGAACTAACGTCATTCACAGTTCATCACTCGCTTTAATGTCTGCTGGCATTAGCACACACTGGGCGTCCAAATTGCCGCTTGGTACCGGATATAGGAATTTGCACCCAAAGGCTTGGCCGCGCTGAAATTTGACTGGGGCAATACGAGTGTTAAGTACTTGGGGTTCCTGAACCAGATGAAAAAAGGTTTATCAGAATGTACGGACTAATCTAGTTTGAGTAGGTCTGTCAAGCGGAGAGAAACCAATGCGGGTAAGGCTAGGGCTCGGGCCCGCACACTAAGCGCAGAAAGTGAAAGCTGCCGCTAAGGCTCAACGGATGGGATCTAAGATGAAGAGCTAGGATAGGAATAGTAATGAAAGGGGCAACCCCGAACGAAAAACTGGTAGAGAAGAACAAGAATGATCCGCACAAGTCCAAAGAGCAAACCGCTAAAGCCAGCAGAGAAAACATACACCAATCGAAAAAGAGCTTGAAAAGAGCAAGAATGATCTGCGAAGATTCCGTGAGCAGGTCCCACAAGCTGACCCGGTAAACTCAGAACAGCTCGTAGCAAACAAGAATGGTCTACAAAACTCTAAGAGGGAGCCCGTAGAGCAACAAAGTGTCCGTAGACTACATTGGGTTTGGGCAACCCGGAACGGCAACAGCCGGGCCAATCGAAATAAGAAATGTTTGGGAAAGAATACAAGGATAACTCGCAAAACTCTAAAAGTTAAACTCCGAATGAAAAACCCCCACAGGAAACACCCATAGGATCTGCGGACAGTCGGAGGTCTAAATTAAGTATACTGATGAGGGCAAGCAGCCCAGACGTAGCGGGCTATTCTAAAACAGAAATACTCAGGAAACATCGAGAATAACATGAACTCTAGAAACAAAATGAAAACACCAAAAGGAAAGGTCGAAGGGTCCATCGTGGCCTAGGACTTGTAAATTGCTTGAAATGGACCTGCATCGTCAGCTAGTGAGACATTAGCCACATTGGTCGGTGCAGGTGAGATTTGCCCGCAGACCTAGTGAGCCAGGACAGAAACGGACTTGAGCGGACTCCCAACCCCCGTTTCTGCCGGAACTGCGGCTGACCTTTCCAACAGAATGGATGAAAAACCTGGTAGTGGTAACCGGAACTTACCAGGTGTAGAGTATGCACTCGAGTCGGTTAGGGAGTCCGTGGGCGGGCTCAAATCTCGTCCGACTTCTTCAGCTGTTGGAATATCCGCACACACATCGCCGGTATGTGGATCCTCGGAGGGGGAATGGCTTCTGCCGGGCGTATCCACCTGTGTCGCCAATGTGTTGACAGGCTGCTCAGCCCCTGAGGCCAGCATCAAAAGATGCGCGGCTGTCCTTCTCGCCTCTGTGGCTCAGAGGCTGCAGACGCATGATAGTGACCCGGATTGGGAGTAAACGGAGACTGACTGATTGTCGGACTATTCCGCTCAGCCAGTTGCCAACTCAGATTATGCTCCCCATCGCGGGTGTCCGGTTCAACCTCAATGCCGGCATTGATTGCCCCCACCTGGCGGGCCACCTTCCTATGGGGTCCTGGACTTCCATCCGAACCGTATGGCTCATCTGCCTCTTGCATGACCGCGAGGTTGCGTTTACCACTGTTATTGGCTGGCGTCCGGGATGCTTTCTTTACGTCAGTCTCCCGTTCTCCTTGTCTACTAGACCTCAAAACACGAGTGCCCAAGTTAGCATGAGGGACAGCACCTTGCGTACCAGTAGACTCTGGCTCTGATTAGCCCACGTCCGCCCAATTGATGCGGGGTGTTCGCCCAGTCCTTTTTGTGGTATTACCGCTCCTGGTGGTCCTTGTTGAGGTTGTTCGCTTTGTGGCGGCAGCTGATGACTCTGGCTGGTGGCCAGCTGAGCTCTGTCCATCATCGCTACCTGCGGACCCGTCATCCGAGGCGTCTGGAGGGGGGCCCCGGTTATCAAGTGGAGCAAACCTGATCTCACCGGGAGAAGGCGTGCTATCCTCTGTCTCATTCCTTTCATGGCAACAGAAGAGCAGATCCATTAGTGCGCTTGCCGGATTCAAATAGCAGTATATGCGGACAAGTCGGCTATTTGTGATTCGGATCATTTGAGCAAGCGGCACCGGCTCCTCTGGGATCGTCGTGCAGGGACGTGTACCTTGTCTCGTCGTACCAATAAGCATACCAAATCCGACACCCGGTGCCATGGTTTTGTCTATGCTGGCCAGCAGGTTCGGAAAGGTGGGCTCAGTTAGCTGCATCCAGTAAATATGTCCAGGACTTTGCCACTGGATCTTGTCCATGCCGACAGGAAATGGGCTGCCTGGGCGGACTACGGATGGCTCATCTATCAAGAGACGCACAGAGCCCGGACCGGCGAGACCTGCAGGAGCTGTATTAGCATATATGGTATATCTTTGTTGCGGACGCTTGGGGATAACTTACAATCATCTCTGATGGGGGTGGAGTCCGCAACCGGAACAGCGGCAACGGGTGCTCTCAACATGTCTCTTAAGATACACGGATGTTTTTTTGCTATGTCCGTTAGCAAAAGGTCGAGGCATTCGGTAAAACGTGCACCATGGGGGTTATTAGCCTGCCAGATTCCCGACCTCTGGCTAACAGGCTGGAGGGTAAGAGCATGTGCCTGGATGGACGCCCATTGTGCGGCAGTACTCTGCTTCCACCCTGGGATCCTGTCTTGCTCCATCTTACGTTTCATAGCATTACACCAGGCTTTATACTCCGGACTATAGGTTCGTGGGTGGGGGAAGCCGCAAACGTGCTTACCCTAGGTAATATCGCCGTCGTTTTTAATCGATCCTGATTTTTGGAAACTGAGACCAACCTTTGAGGCTGCCATTGTAATAGTGATCAGGGTGGGGGGTGGTTGATGGATCAGAAAGAGGTTGCTTTTTGGCGGGGTTTAAATGGTCCCTCAGCGGATGGAGGATTGCCGCTAGTAGATGCTGGTACTTTTGAGGATGAAGGATTGTGGAAGATCCGAAAATAATAGAGCGGGCCTGGCGGACGGTAAAGGGAGTTCTGCAGATCGCAATGGCTGTGAAAAGGTTATTGGCTAGGGAAAAGTAGATAGGTAATCTGAAATGAGCAGATGATACACAGGTGATACTGCGGACGAGTGAGAGGTTGGGCTGAGCTTTGTGGGGCCTATTAGGATGGGCTGGCGGATCGAGGATGCGATTGTGATAGGGGAAAGGATTATGGAGAGAAGATGGAATGGGGGGAAGAGAGAGCTTATATAGGCCGCACGAGGATGGTTTTAGTGGGGTTCGCAGGATTGTACCCTGTACAAACTTGAATATCTTGAAAAGTCACATGCCCCACCTACAATCACGATAGGTTTCAGATAAGGTTTTAAGCCACAACAGAGCCGCATGGGGGCCGCGACCCATGAGCCCAGGCCCTCCCATACGCTCAACAAAGAACATGTTTCACAAGTTAAACCGTGAAAAAACGGTTGGCAGCTTGAATGTCTCCACCAATTCATCATCCGACTAAACAAACTTGAAATTTTCCCGATTTACCCGTTGAAAGAAACCTACACTTCACTTTGCAAGACTGAGTCCGCTGCAGCCGCTCAGCGCATCCCCTTACGCATCCGCCAGACTACTTGAAAGAGAAACACCACACACGATGACCTCAAGGACAACAAAGTGTCCTTATTGCAGGCGACATTATCAACAAGCGGCTGCATACGAAAACATCTTCAAACAATGCATCTTGATAGCGTTCTTTCCCTCAGCCCGATTGCGGACGCGGCTTGCATGGGACCTACCTTTGTTCATGATAAACTTGAAAACCTGACCGACTCAGACTACGAATCTGATTGCAGGCTCGAGATCCCAGATTTCCATAGAGCAAGTGGTGAGATAGATGATATGCAGAACGATTCAGACACGGAAGACGTTTCACACCCACCGGTCTGCGTGCGCCCTTCGTGTCAAGAAACTATTCCCGGTGCCGGCAGACCACTCGGCGAAGTTGCTGGCTATACAGAGTTCAATAAGGCCATGACCGAAGACCATTGGAGCCCTTTCTTATCTGAAAACGACTTTAATTTAGCGAGCCGGTTTGTCCGGAGCAAGGTAGCCAAGTCGCTGATCGACGCGTACTTTGCAGAAGGTTTAGACGGTACGGATAGCCGATTATTCCAGTCCCCCTATACCTTGCGACAACCCCTCCACATACTGGACCCATTTTGTGAATACTTGCTGTGGGCGGAAGCCAGTATTGATGATAGTCGACATGCAACAACTTTCTATTATCGAAATATGATTGACTGTGTCCGCTACCTGATCCGTCAGGTCTCGTATAGCTCAGATATGGTTTACGCACGTATTCGAGAATATGATTCAAAGGGGGAGTGTTTATATTCAGAGATGCATACGGCGGACTGGTGGTGGGATATGCAGGTATGAGATAGGTCCTGGCAAGTTCTTGGAGTGGTGTTTCCACTGCTAACAGCCCATTCCATTCCTTGGTAGAAAGCTTTGCCCGCCAGGTCCACAGTGGTGCCCATTATCAGATTGTCTGACCAGACACACCTGACCAATTTCTCCGCAGATAAGAAAGCCTGGCCGATATACATGACGATCGGCAATATCCTTTCGAGGACAAGAAGCAGCCCTGCCAAGATGCCAATCCTGCTTCTGGCATTGCTTCCAGTACCGCCAAAGTTCACTGGCGAATCAGCCCCTGCCAACGAAGCCCAGTGGCAGACCAACGCGGATGTCCTGCGGGCTGTCTTCGATCTCGTCCTGGTACCATTACAGCAGGTTGCCCGAGAAGGAACGGTAATGGATTGTGCAGACGGCAAAACATGCTTTTTTTTCCCATTTTGTCGGCCTGGATCGCGCATCATGCTGAGCATGCAGCCTTGCAAGGAATAGGCAGCAAGTCATGCCCAAAGTGTGAGGTTCTGTGCGAGGAGCTCAGTGGGGATCCGCGGCGGATGTATGAGACCTGCGACTACATGCTATATAGAGAGAAAGCCTTCAGGCACGAGCCAGCTGAAGCGGCCGGCATTGCAGAATACTTTCGGTGGTTGGGTGTGAAAATAGGAAACAATGTATTGACCGGACTCGACCGAGTAAGCCCCGCGGACCTACACAAGCCCAACCTCTTGCACAACATCTACCTTGGCTTATTCAAACATATGATGGAATGGGTGGAAGGTTTCCTGAAAACGCATAAACGGCAGCAGGCGGTCGATGATGCTTGGAACGAAATTCCTCCTTACCCCGGATTCAGCATACCGAAACAGGCCTATCGCGAAATGACACAATAACAAGGAAAGGAGATGCGCAATCCCGGCGGTTGTATTTCAGCCGTATTGGCGTCACCATTGCGAAATCCGGACAGTTCTCAGTATCAGGATTTCAAGAGCGCTTTGAAGTCTGTTAGCGCGCTGGTGGACTGCACTCTCATGGCTCAATATCGCAGTCATACACCAGACACACTTTCCTACATGGAAAGCTACCTGCAGACATTCCACCGGACAAAGGACATTTTTCTTGAGTTCCATACCTCGAAGGCTACCCGCACTCAAGCAAATCGCCAGGATCGGGAGCTAAGCGAACTAATGGCAGATCAGCGTGCTAAAGAAGTCCGCCATAGAACTGTCGCTAATCGCAGTCGGCTGGCTGATCAAGAGAGGGTTGAAAGGTCTGATCGGCGGGCAGATTTGATACGGCGGGAGAACCACTTCAACTTCATAAAGATGCACTACCTGACTCACAGTGCCTGCCACGTACAGCGTTTTGGATCCATATCGATGTATTCAACCGAGATCGGTGAGCTAGCACATAAGGATCAGATTAAAGATGGCTACTGCAGGTCAAACAAGAATAAAGCCGCCTGACAGATCTTGTTGGACTAGGGCCGCCAGCGCACCCTAAGAATGAGGTTGCAGACAATAGAAGCACTTTTGAAAGTTGAAGGTGGGATCGTGGTAGAAGATAGTGGGATGGAAATGCCGCCTGTTTCAAGTCGCAGCACACCTCGCCGGGTGCTTAAAGGCCGTATGAAGAACACGAGCATGCAGACCGAATTATGCACAGCCCTCAATATCCATTATTCCAACATGATGGAGGAGATACTGCATTCTATCAGGCAGACTGCTGCGGATGACACGCGGTTGCCTGCCGACTCCGGCGAACTCGGGTTACTTCATGTAGAAGGATTTGCTCAGCTTGAAATCACAGTGCCCGACTTTCGGGAAACTGACATGTTCCAGATCCACAGGGCCCGCTGCACTGGAAGAACTGCATTCCGCAAGCATGGCTCTAGAAACAATTCGGTGTGGGTCCAGACTGGTGGGGAAGCGAACTATGGAGTTTTACGAGGATGCGTGGTGGCTCGGTTGCTAGCACCTTTCAAGATAAGCAATATTATAAGTGAGGCCGCAGCTGTCCATAGCCTGGCATTACTTCGCATACTCGATCCGATCAATGGTGGCAGATTTCACAATCCGACCGGACATATTCCAGTCGGCAACCGGATCAATGCTCGAGACATGCGAATAGTCAGTATAGAGGTAGTGATTGGACAAGCGCAGGTAATTCCTAGAGGTGAGAAGCAATGGATAGTGAATCACAGGAGTGATCTGAGGACGTTTAATGAAATATATTAAATTATTCTATCCAATTATGTACAGTATTTATGCGGCTGAGTTGAATCTGGGCACTTAAGGTGGAAGTTCGCGTAGTGATTGTCCGGCTTCAACTTGGCCGGGGGAGTACTACACGATCTGTGGGCATTTAAGGGAATGTTTTAAATAGGGTGAATTGTTCTGCAGGAATATATGGCCAGGTTGAAGCCGTACACTTAAGGTGGTAGTGCCCATATTCAGTGTCCGGCTTCAACTTGACCGGGGGAGAACTACACGATCTGTGAGTGTTTGGGGCAATGTTTTAAATATGTTGAATTGTTCCACATCAATATCCGGCCGGGTTGAAGCTGGAAACCTAAGGTGGCAGTTCTCGTATTTAGTGTGCGGCTTCAACTCTGCCGCGGGAGTCATAAATAATTCGCGGTTATTGAAGGGAATGTTTTAAATGGGATGAATTGTTCCATATGAATATACAGCCAAGTTGAAGCTGGGCACTTATGGTGGTAGTGCCCATATTGAGTGTCCGGCTTCCACTCGGCCGCAGGAGTACTACATGATCCATGGGCGTTTAAGGGAATGTTTTAAATAAATTGAGTTGAATAGGCGGCCAAGTTGAAGAGGGTGACTTAAGGGAGAGATTCCCGTAGAAAGTGTCCGGCTTCAACTCGGCCGCACGAGTTCTACGGATGATTAATGCGAAACTATGCTCTCCTATGGGAATGGAAGCCAACCACAGTAGGGGGTTTGCATGGCGGCCGTGCCGGGCGTCGTGTGAATAGTAAGGGAAATATGGAAGTGACAGTAGGGTGCAGACTTAGAAAAAAGCGATGTAGGATGGCAGCGGACGGAGGCAGATGGAAGCGGAGAGATCTAGGTCGCAAGATGTGTGAGGGTAGCAGAGATGGTCGCCGGATGCGCGCAACCGCACAGAGTAGGCAGGAGGCCAGTAGACGAGGTGATGAGAGGGGGGATACAAGAGGGAGGCACGAGGAGGGGATGGGGCCGCAACAAGCGTGTCGGACGCTGTGGAGGGAAAGTGGGGCGTCTGGGTGAACCAGACGCAAGAAATGAAAGGCAAAGAAGGCACGGGAGATCCGGGAGGACAGGACGCAATGAGCGGGAGCTATTCTTCTGGAAGCGGGCTGTGTCCGTCCGGAGAAAAAGGTTTTTTTGCTGATGCATACGCTCAAATCATACTCCCAAACCATACACCCAAACCATACCCCCAAATCATACGCTCAAATCATACGCCCCAGCCATATGCCCAAAGCATACGCCCAAGCCAGACGCCCAAGCCATACGCCCAAGCCATACGCCCAAGCCATACGCCCAAATCATAACCACACTGGTGCTATGGAGTTACTGTGTTCAGAGTTCACATACCGAAATGGTGAGGTTAAAGAAAGAGTGTATTTATAACAATAACAGTTCTATAAAAGGTAATTATGCTAAGTTAGATGTGACTCGGAGGTTTGAGTTAGTCGTATGATTTGTGTAAAAGTAAGAAAAGACTGCCCCGTCCCCCCCACCACATTGGGACAACACCATGGAGTAATAGAAAACAAGAAGAATGAAAGTCAAAATAGTTGAAAAAAGAGGTGAATTAACAGCAAGAAAAAGACAATCCCCAAATATGCTTAGATGGTAGTGCTTCTACCAGCACCAGCGCCTGTTCTCCCACCACCACCCCCAGAGCGCGTCGGCATCCTACCGCTACCACTGCTCCAACCACTCCCACCAGGGCCTGCAGAGCGCCTACGAGCCCAACTCCAACCACTCGAACCCCTACCACGAGTCGGCTGAACCAGCGTCCGTGGGGTACGACTACTAACCCCAGCCCCAGACAGCCCTGTTCCAGCGGGATGTGCAGCTGTGCCTCTGACGGCCCAGGTTACCACCGTACTACTAGTGCCACCACCCCCCCCAGTACCCACATGCACAGTATCGTGGTCTCCCTGGGCACCTCTGGCATCACCTTCCTCTCTACCACTTCCATCTCTCATACCAGAACCCACACCCCCAACCCAATTTCCTTGTCTAACAACTCCCCCAGCACACCCCGTAGTACCACTACCACCAGTTCGGCTAGTGCTCCCAGGGCCACCATACATGCGACGGTGTACAGGTGGACGAGGGTTATCACTGTCGTCACTGTCGCTATCACTACCATCATTGGCAGCGGGTGAGTGATGGGAAGAAGCTCCCTGGCGACCGGGTGGGGCACCACGCAGAGGAGGTGCACCCCCAGGAGGAGGAGGCGGGGGAGCGCGCTCGGGAGGAGGAACACCCGCAGGACGAGGTGCACCACCGGGAGGAGAAGGAGGTGGTGGTGGTGGTGCAGCCTGGGAGCCCCGCCATCCTCGTTTAGATGACGTCTCAGCCCTTCCCGCGTGGTCCCCTCTGGCCGACCACTCATAATGTTCATGACATCCTCAACTAATCTCAGGTCCTGGACCATGAGGGTAACGCGACCAGCATGTGCCGCACCAAGGGCTCCAGCTATGAACAAGAAATGAGCAAATCAGATAATTATACTAGGAGAGGAACTCAACTTACCAGTCATTGTCATCACCAGGAACTCTTCCCCTGCCACCTGGAAGCATTCAACAGCTGATTTCTGCCAACAGAATTGTTGCTCGTGTGTCAAATCTGACACAATCTCCTGGCAAAGACGATAGAATGGGGGGTTGGGAATTAGGTACCCGCCATCGCGGCGATACTTAATAATATCTGCCATTGCGACCCTGCCAGTTGGATACTGAGCCGGCTGCTGGTCTCCACCAAGAACCCTCCCAGCTGTTTTCCGACCAAGATCTCGAGTTGGGGGCCCCCGATTTCCACCACCCTTGCGGCCCAAGATACCATCATTTGGGCGATGTTTGGGAGGCATTGAGCAGTAGTTAGTTTTTTGGTGTATGCTTGTTTGTTATGTTGAGGGACAGGTGCGTGACGAAGGAGGTTCACACGAAAAGAGAGAAGGGATTTTGCCCAGACATTAGACGCAAAATGATCTTTGGTGTGTAGGTGACTGGAGTCTGCTTCCTTGGGCGTATGTGTATTTGTGTGTATGTGTATTTGTGCGTATGTGTATTTGTGCGTATGTGTATTTGTGCGTAGGGATATGGACCCTATACCTTCCCTGATAGCTGAGTCAGATATTAGGGCTTGCTAAGAGGACGAAGTGTGTTGGAGGAGAGGTGGGTAAAGAGTTATTTTATACCAACGAAATAAAAATTAGTTATTTCATGAGGAGTGCCTTTCAAGCCCCCTCGTCATATCTTTCCGGGAGTCCCCTCGAGTTTAGGTGTATATTGATTCATGATGTCTAGATGAGTAAACGACAGTTAAGGTTGATATGGCATGGGTGTATACATACACTTGAATTGTACAATGGTTAAGGTTGCGTAAGCCTGCAACCCCCAGTCTACCATAACACGCAATATACAATCCCTTCCATGTAGAAACGGCTTGAAAATGTTGTACTAGACATTGTATTTGTTCCAAGATGTTATATCTTCCCTGTTTATGTATCAAGTGTACAATTGTAGTGACAAAATGAACCTGGAGAGTACCCCCCTCCCATCTTGACTCCGAACTCAAACACACAGCTCTCGTTGCTATAATTTCCTTTCTCTGATAGTATGATGAAAGCAATTAGCAGAAGGCTTGAATCTGGAGGGTCATTCATATCATACTTAGAAGTTGGTGAGTAGGCCTTTTGGTTAGGCTACCGGGGTAGAGAGGAGGGCTCGACGCCTGACTGTGGGTAGACCGTGACGATGTTTTCAAGAGGTGAACCAACTTTTTCTTTTTTTTTAAGAGAGGCCAAATTAAGTCCTCTTCTTTTGCAATCCACTCTTACCTTCTCCATCCACGCTCGCGCCATCAACACAATCCTCAGGTCGCTCTGCCCTCTGCGCTGCAATCCCGCTTGTCTTTTTCATACAGAAGCAAACTCAGGAGTTAAAACAAAAAAAAAACAGCAAAGAAAAGAAGAAACACCTGTGGCTCTTGCTCCACCAACCCGGATACGCCCCTCTACTGGTAGCAGCCTCTCTACTTCCCTTACTTTCTCCACTACATCGGAGGGCACGCCGGCAAAAGGTTTCTGCATAGATTACTTATTGCCCGATCCCAAATAGTAAGTTAGTCACCATCTTAACACAGGTCTTTTCTCCTTTGCTCTTGGTTCACCCCTTAAATCATTCACCGAGCTCATACGAACAAATCATACGCACAAAATCATACGCACAAAGACATCATACGCACAAAATCATAAGGACAAATTATATGTACAAACATTAATGAATAGAATACCTTTTTCCACGAGCAATACAATCTGCTTATAAGTGGAAGCCACTTCCGGCAGCCGCTTTGGGGCACTCAGTAAATCCAGAGACCATCCGCCGGAATGAACATAGGCCGAGCCTTACCCCCTAAGAACCCGCTTTCGAATGTGCAAGGACGAACCGAGGCAATTGCCTAAAACAACCCCGTGATTTTACGCGAAGATATGATGAGTACCAGGCGCTTGACGACGAGACCAAAGCCCAAGTGGATCAGGGGATAATGGTGGAGGAGAACGAAGTCCTGGAGCAGGAACGTGTGTCAATCCTGACGGATTGGCGGCGATACTATCCAAACCAGTTTCCCGACGATAGTTTGCCACTTGTGAACCCCCCAACCCGTATAGAAGTCGATTCTGTACTGAATTCCCCGGCATCGCCTGTATTTCCGTCACCAATGATGAGGCCCACAACGCTAATGAAGAGTCTGCTCGAGCGTGTTGTGAAGCGACCCACAAGCTCGTCAACCAGGTCTGCGCTGGTCCTGCCTCTGGGGCCTTCTGTATCTCAGGACGCGCCACCCAGGCCTACCCACCACCTAGCGATTCGGGAGCGCAATTATTCACTCACAATGCGTAGGGCCCTGGTATCTCCTACAGGGTCCCCTGTTGGACACACTCCGGCTTTGGCGCGGGCAGCTACATTCAATACAGGGAGCACAAGGGAGCCTATCTCACATCGCACCAGGTCTAGGATAGGACTAGGTAGCCTGAGGCGAAACTCCCGGGCTAATAATCCATAGTCAAGTAAGTAATTTTCAAATTTGCCTAATTAACTTGAGATGTGCTTACTAATATTCAGTGTTGTTTAGCTCGGACAGGCCCCTCAATTCCTATCGGTGGAGAAGACAGTACTTCTGAGTACAGATTGACGGATGAGGATATGGAAGCAGATTTGCACATGATGGTTCTAGACGATGAGCTCGACGAAAAGGGTAGACCTTTGATTGACTGGGTGAAGCCTGTTGAGTGCCTTTTGCCAAATGCGGAGGTCTACGAAGAGTGGGAGGAGGATGAAGAGGATGAAGATGTCGATTCTATCGACCTATATGGGTCTGGTGATGCGGGTGGCAATGGCTCAGAGGTTTCCGATAAGGTCTATGCGGAAGGGGAGATTGATGAGGACGACGATGAGGATGTGGAGGGTGAGCAGGAGGACATGGGGGGGAGCAGGACGACGTGGAGGGCTGGGAGGAAGGTGATCATGATGTCCATAGGACGGACAAAGGGGAAACGGCCAGCTCAGGTTTGGGAAGTAGGATGCCAGACTTACTTCGCCCTGACTCTGCATCTTCCTCTCGTGGTCTGTACGGTGATGCTGCAGAACACAGTTTCCGTGCTAGCACCCAAGAGATGGGGGAGAGGCGGCTTGGGCGTGCAATGATACCCAACGATTTCTGCACAGGCCCGGAAGACCAACAGGACAGCATCGAAAATATTGTCAGCAAGAGAAAGCGCTTTCTTGACCGCAATACCTGTCTTATCATTGATCTCGAGGCAGCGGCTAGGCAAGATACAGAAGAACCAGGAATTGACATTGAGGAGATGGATAGAATTGACCGCAAGATGGATAGGCAGGCCCTTCTCAATATGGCTAGCCAGCACTTTCCTCACCCTGTGAAACAGGAGCGAGAGGATTAACGATTTCTACTTCCATCTATTTTCTTTTCTTGTTATCGTCTACTTCTTTTCCTGACCTCTCACGCCGGTTCTGCCTTCCTTACTCACCTTAATACAGTTCCCCTTACCTTGCCTTACCTGCACTCCCACTTCTGTATTTATCCACCACAATATCTCAGGTTTGGTTTCATCCTTACCCAGTATTCTTTCTCCCATATCATAAGTCCGGAGGCTGTTTTCCTTTGGTTAGATTCTTACACAGCACGTTACCTCTTTCCTTGTTCTCTTCTCACTGTGAATTTCCCGAGACCGACGCTGCTTTAGAGTTTGTTTTCTTTTGTTATCATACCCAGCGCCTATACGGATTCCGCGCTTGTCTTTTATATCATGATTGAGTGGGTGACCTTACTCTTTGCAGTATAATGTAATAGGATAGCAGTTTAGAAGTTAGAAACACTCTCACATAATGATAAGCTTGAGCACAGATTGAGATTGACTATTTAGTACTTTGCTTCTGGTTTCTTCGGCAAAATCCATACGCCCAAAGACATACGCCCAAAACCACGTACGCAAAGTGATGCGCCCAAAGCAATGCGCTCTGAAGCCATACACTTAAAGCATACGCCCAAAGCATATGCCCAAAACAAACACCCAAAATATACGCCCAAAACATAGGCCCAAAACATACGCCCCAAACATACGCCCAAAACAGACGCCCAAAACACACACTCAAAACACACACCAAAAGCATACGCCCAAAATACCCGCCCAAAGCAGTTGAAGTAAAGACGCTTTCTGCAAATGTTTAATTATAATTTAGATTCAAATATGTGAGGGAATAGCCACGCATATTTCTCTAGAGAAGTTAAGCTCCGCAGTTTTCAGGATACGCTTCTATCTCAGAATCAGAATCAGAATCCACAATGATACAATGAACAAGACCCATGACAACTCTGCTACTTGTACTTCCACTACGCATCATTTCTATTGAATACACAGTTGCACGGATATAAATTCCTGCTTCTAGAGCATCAAGGATCCCGTTGTACTCTCTATCGTCACAGTGCAAGAACCCCGACACCATCTCCTTCCGCTATACCTCCACATTCTCAGACTTGTCTTCATGTACCTTGGTTTCCAACCAATAACATCTGGCCTAAGACGGGAGCGTGCATCCCAGCCTTTGGATAATCTATCATGTCTACCACATCATAGTGTCAGCTAGGTTCCGGGCATTGATATTGAATATTTGACTTACAGAAGAAGAGTATGACTTTATGACCCCAGGAAAGCGATTAGAGATAAGGATGTGAAAAGAAGGTTGGTTCCAGGTCGCCGTAGTTGTCTAGAGAGCTCAGGGGAAAGCCCTTCGCTTCAAAGAAGCCATGGTTGACTGGAGCATTGGCCATTGCGCGAAGCCGAGGAAGTGGAACGATACCGGGCTCGGTATTACCCGGTACAGTCGATGCAATCACAATATTTTTCCTGATTGTGCTTATAATACTAATGAAGGATTGATATGTAGAGATGTAGAAAGATCGTGCTTTTATAGTAAAACCAAAAGGGTTTGAAGTAGGGAAAAACTATCAAATCATTTTATCAAGACCAGCTACTTATACATTAAGTCAACTCGAGCAATGCTTGATAGAATATAATTAAAGAGCGTATAAATGATGGCAATTCAGAAGTCAGAATGAAGTTATTGTTAACTGTCTAAGTCTGGAACTAAGCCCCACGTTATTTTGCCTTTTATCACACGCCTGCCTGAGTCACACTGCTGAAATATTTCTAAGCTTGACACCCGACCCTTAATCTAATACCCTAACTCAAGCGCCTGTATGATAGCGCGGGATTCCCTTGTTCTACATTCCATCCTTCCCGCACTCCGTCCACCTCCTACCAATTTGACCACCATCCCCCCACTATTTGCCCACTCGAATCCACACATCCCCAATTGGTATCGTTGTCCTATCCGTGGTGACCGGCTATTGGCCCAAGGTTTGTCTATCGCTCACTATCAGCTTTCATAGTTCTAGTTGGCTGCACACGTGCAGCAGGTGGGATCCAGTAACAGCTTACAGAAAATAAAGTCCACCTTCATTCGCTCAAAGGAAATGGGAAAAAGGTCGCTTATTTCATCAGGGCCAAATGTCCAGGTATAAAACTCATCCATTGGAGCTTCCTCGATTGGGGCCGTTGTCATCGCCTTAGGTGTAAATAAAGGAAAGGCCGCAAAGGTAGATGGCAGTCGCAACAAGATGGTTATGGTATGAGATTCTGGTGAGTATCTAAGTGGAGGATAATTAAATAGCATAATTACCAACATATATATAAGGGTTATAATCAGGAATCACCTTTAATCACTTGGAAAGGCACAGAGGGGCTTCGTCACTGCGTGTGTAACAATCCTATCGTTAGGTCGTTATGCAACAGGCAACGATAGCGGTGTACTAAAGTAAGTAGTCTTATTTATACTAGGTCTTTTTAGGAGAATACTATCTTTTCAGATAGTACGGAACTGGCTTGCTTGTCTTGAGTGATCCGTAGAAGGATACTATCTCGTCGTATAGTAAGATAGGTGGATTGTCGCGTTTGATAGAACTATCACAATAGTTCTATGTTCGGGCGGACTGTCGAGACTATCACAATAGTCTCCGGGTTCTCAGAGCGTAGGCTCTTGTAGAGGAGGAATGTTCGCGAAGAGAGTAAAGCGTAATTGTATTGCAATATCTTGAGTATAGAAAAGTACTTAGATGGTTGCGTGAAGATCCTATCTCCTTCGGCGATCCCAAGTCCCTTATATAGGCATCTTCCCACAACCCTAACCCTCGTGACTTATCACCTTGCGCTACATAAATCTCTATGACTCATAGTGAGTCCTAGCGTGAAACCCATCGATGACTCATATGAGTCATCTCGCAACATTCCGTTAACCAATCATAACTCATAAACCAAGTCATGTGCTCCAGCGAGTCACATGCGTGAAACCCATGACTCGTAATGTGAGTCATGTGCGAAAGTCATTACATCATATGACATCTCCATCGTGAGTCATGAAACAATCAACCAATTATAATATAACGATGACTCGCAAGTGCGTAGTCATGTGAGAACTATGAGTCAAACGACGTCATAGCGTGAAACATAAACAGGGGATGACTAATAACTGATTAGTCATGTGAAAACAAATTGGCTAAGTCAGAATTTGTGACATTAG
>Ga0307513_10002264_pt1 | contig 26869 bp, 37 predicted proteins | sample 15_EM_MG_FD_202174 | JGI IMG/M metagenome (GOLD analysis project Ga0307513, IMG submission 202174) | Populus trichocarpa ectomycorrhiza microbial communities from riparian zone in the Pacific Northwest, United States - 15_EM | ecosystem: Host-associated > Plants > Roots > Unclassified | place...
CAGTGCGGCTCAGCCATACAAAACACCACTAAAATGGTAATGGATCGACATATTGGTGGTGTTTTGTATGGTGAATTCTGTTAAGATCCACTGCCAAGCCAGCCCAATTCTTCGAGATTTTACGGTATGTGCTAGGGCAGCTAGTTAGCTAGTATAAAACTCACCATGCCGCAACAACCGCCACCGCAACTATCACCATAACCTATTCGACAATCAGTCCCAGGATCACATGTAACAGGCAATGGATGATAACTACGCATCATTGCCAAGAATACTTTTGTCAGCCAATACTTTGCGGGAGTCCCCACCAAATAGGGCCGTTACGGGGGGGCGGTGTAAGTGAAAAACAGGAGCAAATGCAAGGAGAAATCTTCTTTGGCTATAAAAATCACCTAGTTAGTCTTTCCACCTCCTCCCAGTAGAAGTAATCTAGGCTCTCGTCCGCTCCTGTTCACAACCATCCCCCGCAGCGACAGTATTTGCTGAACACCCGTGGGGTATCGACCGGCGAAGTTATTCCTGGGAAAGATGCGTGAGTAAATAGAACTCACAAACTGCGTCTTCGGTCCCGACTGCACTAATGCAGCTTTCCTTGAGTACATCCTGATCCTGCTCCAGCCCACGAAATTTAGTTGCCTAGAATATATGGAGGTGAACAGGGTGCTACAAACGTCTTGAGGTAATTGCCCAACCCCGCAAACAAACAGGCAAGACTCAAAACCCAAAAGCATATCCCGAGCGGGAGGGAGAGTCTCTTTTCCAACTCGGTGGGCTCATGCTTGAAGTGGAAGGATATCACGATTGCGATGCTAACGACGCAGAGGTACATTGAGAGGCGGAGCCATGACAGGAAGTCTTGTTCGTGCCATCGGTTGGTCAGTTAGTTGGGGGTGTGGGGGTGGGGGGGGGAGGAGAAGAGGAAGTACTTCGTTCGTTTGCACAATGGTCTCGTGCATCGCTGGCGATGTTATCAAAGACTAGCGGGGAAATGAACGGGCTAGAGAGGATTAGAGGGGAGTTTGGCTGGAGTCTGGAGGGGCGATTGTTAGTTTTATGGAAATAGGGATCGTATCGTCCTTGCTGGGAGGCGGGAGGGGGGGAGGGGACGTACTCGTCTACAAGAACAGGTTTCGGAAGATATTTGTTCATTATTGTGGAATCCGTTGTTCTCTGCTCGTCTCGTCGGCGCTGTGTGTATCTCTGCTAAAGAAACATTTGTCGCGTTGCGTCCTATTGTCGACTGGGAGGGTAGCATGATGCTCGCAAGGCCCCCGGTGTCGAAATTTGATCGTGTGATGATACTCGGCAACATGCTCGAGTTGCCTGATTGGAGGTGGACTTTGTCTTGGTTCCTTTTTGGTGCTAGACACCCATGGAGTTACGTTGCTTATATAATAAGTACTCGTACATAATGACGAGGGAACATCACCATTCATGAGAATCCGGAATTTACTATCTCCATGAATATTGCCCTTATCAAAAATCAGAACAGATGGAACTAGATAAGAGTGCCTTCTGAGCACTCCCACAAAGCCGTAGATCCTAAAATGTATTTGTGGTTGGAAATTTTCAAAGCTGCTTGTATCGGGGTCTTGGTTGTTCCGGTCATTCCAAGTGGCCCGCACCGCCAATCCCGCAAAGACCTGGGTAGACTACAGCGCAAGCGGTTCCGCAGCGCGGGCCCGCAAGCAAATCTGGGCTAGCGCGGAACAATTCAGTCGGCATCGGGCTTTCTACAGTACTCGTACATACGGGTATCGTACAGGAGATGGGCAACTGCAACCTACTGGGGTGAGTTGCATGGATAAATCCCCTCTCGAGTACACATTATTGATGCAGTTATGTCTGGGTTGGCTCTGCCCTTTTCCTCGCTTTTTTTTCTCTCCCCCCCCCCCTTTTATGATATATTTTCCTGCTGCAGGTCGCAGGGCGAGCAGGCATGCGGATGGCGTGTGACACCCGGGTACTGGCGCATCGTAAAATCTCGCTTTTAACGAACTGGCCCATGGGCTGAATTAGCCTGAGCTAGATCTTGACGAGTGTGTGTGCGGTGCATGCGATTGTGTTGCCTGAGCTGGCTTTGGACTGTCCGGATAATGTTAGCCTGTCTAAATTACTGTCTGCTGTAGTCTGGCTGCCGTTGAAGATAGATTGGGCACTGGATAGTACTGATGGCCACTCCGTCGTCCCAATTGCGGGTATAGAGTCCATCCCACATTATGGAATTGGCGAGGTAGGCTGCCTCCTTTCACGGATATGGTATGATAGAGTATCCGTGTGGCGACTGGGCATGCGTGTGCAGATGCAATGTCAGCAGAAGGTGGGGGAGTTGAGGAAGATGAAGGACTTTTTCTGGCTTTCGTCTCCGGGCTTAATTACTACACCGGGGGTTTACTACAGTAGTAGCTACTCGCTATATGCTCTAGCTAGACTATAAGGTCCGCGTTCAAGTTGTCTTGTTTTCCTCTTATTTGAAAGTTCTTCTTTTAAGATACAGGTATAAAGGGGAGAGGAAGATGATCTGATTCATCAGAGCAATACTAAAGAGTTTATATCGGTTTATATCTAAAGAATTATTACTAATTTTGGTTCCACCACTAGCTGATAGTAAATTTGAGTTTTGTGGATTGAGTCTCATCTGTAGGAAGATGGAATTGCTGAAATCACTTTAAAGTTTATTGAGTGAAGGATCTGGAACTCATCTACTAGTACCGTATGTAAGAAAGGGGCTTTCTGGGTAATAGGAAATTTTGGACTTTGGCCTCATCCATAATAATATTATTATATAATTATTATAAGAAATGAGGTTTGTTAAATGGTAATCCTATTGCTTTTGTTCGCCATTCTCCCTTTCTTCCGTTCACAAGACCTTCTCTTTGACTCTTCAAACTCCCATGGATATATACAAAGTATTTACATTCAGTTCAAACAGGTTACCAGTTGTTACAATTTTATTTTAACATTAATGTTGTTTTCTCATTTTGTAATAGTAAAAAAGTGTGGCTACCAGGGATTATTTTACTGGCTGACGGCCCTTGTCTTCTAGGAAAACACCTCCAATAGCACTTGTGCGTGGTAATCAGGCCCTAAGCATTTCTTCTCTAGAGTCCAGACTTTTCGCACCCCAGTCCTATTGCGGGGTCCTGCATCCTGGTGCGTGTAACCACTCCGAACGCAGTTTCCCCAACCGATCCTGCACAAGTTGAATTTCGATTGCGCGTGTACCCATCTCCTGTATGGAAAATGGAGATTGGGGAGAAATAGATCCGCAGGTATACATACTCACAGGGAATGAACCTTGGTGATGTCTTCTCATTGATAATTGAGGGCCGTCGGATCCGTTACCAAGGAATTGGCGGACGGAACAGGAACCGAACCAGCTCTAGAGAATCTGTGCGGCTCTGAGAGGGTGGGGAGAGCAGATGTTTGCATGAGAGATAGAAATAGCCGGAGCGACTGGACCGTGGCCTATAGTACTCAAGTAGGTCAGGTGGCCACTTTCACTCAAGACAAAAATTCTGTAGTCTAGACCGCCTACAGTATTCTCACTCTTACTCTTACTCTAAGCTACCGGCAGCTCCCTGATCCTTTTCTATTGCTTTCTATCTCTCCCTCTCCCTTCTTCTGGGGGCGGGCATTCTCCCTGATTTCCCCGAACTATTATATACGAAGCAAACCCAATTGGAATCTCAGATATTCTATGACAATAAAGTCTCCTATCGGCCGATTGCCACTGCAAATGACGTCCAGCGAATCTCTTTGAACCACATGGGTGAAATGAAAATAAGATAAGAACGATTAGAGGCTCCTCAAAGGGATTCTCGCCAAGTCACTACTCGTAGAAGAATTATTTTTAAAAAGGGGGTTTCTCGAAGGCTCGTAATTCGGCATGTCTGGATATTCTAAGGACTTCTCGTGGAGGGTAATTAGGTTTTGATTGACAAGCACCATAATATTATGTTTTCCCCGAAAGCTGAGGTGTTTGGATGGAACCTCACCAATGGGGTTAGATGCTCTGGAACGCAGATCATACGCTATGATACAGTACCTCAAATCCCCGACCTAAGACATGGCAGATCCTGAAACTTGCTTGACTGCTTTCGTCCCTTTGGCAAACCCGTTGTGGTCACTTTCCCTTTTCTTGTATCACCACCCGAGTTTCTCTCGAGTTTCTTCAATTCACCTCTTCTGGGGCCTTCTGGGACATCTTTTTTATATAATATTATCATAATATTAAAGAAGAAGAAAAAACTTCCCCTTCTTTTCTCTCGTCTGGCTTTCCCTTTTTCAACTAGAGAGACCTAACATCTTGCAGATCACTTTACTCTCTGCTGTACTCGTACTCGTACTACAAGACACTTGCTGCACCTTCGAATCCTCCCACCTCACCCCACAATATATTTTGCCTCAAGCATCACATCTGCTCCTGAATACCTGCACAGCATCGAGGAGCTGATTCCTCCTTCCGTGAGATACTCCGTCTGGATTCCTCCTGTGCACCCACAGCTATTTTTCTGGCCCTTGATTGCTGTTTGCTTTCACCGTGCTAGAAGGAGAGACCGAGCAGGGGGAGATCAAAATCTGACTCACACAGCCCGAGTCGGCGACCCTCGACTAGGCGGGGCAGCGGACTGTTGAACACCCTACGAGTGGCCTGTCTGAGGCATGCCCGGCATGTCCAAGCGTAATGCAGATGACCATGGCAATGGCGGCGAAGGTCCTGCCGAGGGGCCCAATGGTCATAAACCTTCCTCCCCTCTGCCCATTGCCAGTGAGAGTCGGAGTGGGGAAGCATTTCCCAACCCAGGAAGACCTTTACCTAGCCCAGTCGCCCATTGCCAGCCCGGGCCTTCAAATAGGTCGCTTATAGGCAGCTATCGTCGTCCTTCTCCCATCTTTGGTGCTCGCCCCGTGGTTATTCCTTCCTCGCCAATTCCTAGAGCCCTAGAGTCCCTGTCACCGTCTGAGAGAGAAAGAATGGGTATCGAGGAGCAAGGTTTGTTGAGGGATAGTAAGGGGATCCCGTCAGACTATGGAGCCCTCAGCACGTCGTCATCTTCGTCGTTGTCGACAATACCGAACGACGCCAACTTAGAGGCGGCATTTGCTGGAGAGACAGCAGCCCTCCTCGGAGGTCGCACTGACGACATATCGAAGTGGGATGAGGCAATCGCTGCTGGCATCGCTCACACTTCCTACACCAGAGAGGCAAGGACGCTGGTGAAATACGCTGCGCCATTGTGGCTCACCTACTTGCTACAATACAGTTTGACGTGGGCCTCTCTCTTTTCAGCGGGAAGGCTGGGGAAAAATGAACTTGCTTCTGTTACCTTGGGTAGTATGACTGCAAGTATTACTGGTTACGCTGTATACCAAGGCAAGTTTTTTTTATAAAGAAAACCCTAACCCACGACCTCTTTTTCCGTTGAGATGTTTGCAAAGTGTTTGGGCTCACCCCTTTGCTTATACATAGGTCTTAGTACGTCGTTGGATACACTATGTGCACAAGCGTATGGGTCGGGAAACAAGACTCTTGTGGGTCTTCACTTGCAACGAATGGTGTGGTTCCTTGGACTAGTTTCTGTTCCGGTCGTTGCCGCTTGGTATTTTGCAGAGCCGATTCTTAATGCCATAATACCCGAGCCAGAATTGGCCGCACTATCGGGTACATACTTGCGTATCTTGACTATTGGAGCGTAAGTTTCCGCCTTGCTATTCATTACCCCCCCCCCCCCGCGCGTGGGCTCTAGCTGAGCTTGTTGGAATTTTGCAGACCCGGGTTTGCGCTATTCGAAGCGGGGAAGAGGTTCACTCAAGCCCAAGGCAAGTCCACCCCTCCTCTTTTTTCCCCTTTTCACATACATTTTCCCCCTAATCTTAATCCTAACTAATCTTTCTTCCAGGCCTATTTACTGCGTCGACATTCGTACTCCTCATTTGTGCACCTGTCAACGCTGTCTTGAATTATCTCCTTGTCTGGGTGTGTCGATATAGAATCGATTGTTATGAGCGAGGGGGTCCCCGCTAATTTTGTGACTTTAGCATCCAAAAGTGGGACTTGGGTTCAATGGGGCACCGATTGCGGTTGTTATTGTTGATTGGCTTATGCCAGCCCTACTATTCTGCTATGTCTACTTTGTCGATGGTCGTGAATGCTGGGGTGGGTTTACCAAGAAAGGATTTCAAAACTGGTGGCCTATGGTATTCTTTCCTCCCATTTCCTCCCATTTCCTCCCCGCCCATCTCGGCACGAGAGCGCAAAACAGCGTGCGGCTAACCTTCATATAGATCAAACTCAGCCTTCCCGGCCTAGTGATGATAGAAGCAGAGTATCTAGCCTTCGAGCTTCTAACGCTAATGTCCGCCCGCTTTGGAACCTCGTATCTCGCTGCCCAATCGATTCTCTCTACTGGAACGACAATTTCCTACCAGCTATCATTTGCCCTCTCTATCGCGAGTTCTACTCAGATAGCAAACTTCCTTGGTGCGGCTATGGGTGATGCAGCAAAAGTTTCCGCACGCGCGGGCTTCCTGGTCGCAATTGTCGCCGGCATCTTCAATTTCTGCTTAATGCTCGGCGTACGCAAGCAGTTTGCCAAGTTATACACTGCCGACGCGGAGATTATCTCGCTTGTTGTACATGTCATGCCCTTAACTGCGGCTTTCCAGCTCTTTGACTCATTGGTGTGTCTTGGGGCTGGGGTTCTCAGGGGACAAGGTTGGTTGCTCTGTACTCTGTGCATCACTCGGCTCGAAATACTAATGGTACCGCACTAGGGCGACAACACATCGGAAGTTACATCAACATCGTCGCGTACTACGGTATCGCGATACCCATATCTATAACCTGCGGTTTCGCCCTTGGCTGGAAACTCATTGGTTTGTGGTGCGGTGTTGCAGTTGCCTTGGCATTCGTCTCAACTTTACAGACTTTCATAATCCTTAGGACCAACTGGGATAAAGTATGGGCACTTTCCTCACATACTCCCTCTACTGACAGCACGGTGCTAACTTGAACAAATAGTGCGTTAAAGAGGCCCAAACAAGAGTCTACGCCGGCTAGGCTAGGCTACTTCATGAATGCAATCCCCGAATAATGGTTCTCTTTGTCCGTTAACTAACTTTATACTTTTCGTTGTAACTATTGGGATTTGAAGGGGAAAAGAGATATAGGACTGGGGCTCAACCTGGCGAAACGTAACGTAGATGGGGCTCGCGGGGGTGGAGTTTGGGTCATTTTGATGCAAAAGAATCATGAGCGTTTCTCTACTTTTTTTACTTTTTCTTTCGTGTTTAATCTCGTTATTAAAGACTAGGGTGGTGACGACGGAGGAGTGCTATGACATGGCTGTTTTTTACTTTCATTCAATCTTTTCCCCACTACCCTTTGAATAAGGAGAGGGGAAGGGGGTGGAGGCAGTAACCCACAGGTAGCTAGGGTAGTTGGGATAGACTGTTCCAGAGTGTCAGTCTTATTATCTACGGTGGTGTTGTGGTTATGGTAAGGGAACTCTGTAGTCGGAACATGCGGACATTCATTCTCGTTTATTAACTGTAGGTTAATGCGCCAAGACCGTGCCCTGATAGGTTTATATCTTGGCATATATATCAATTAATAGTCGCTGTCAAAGAGGTTAACAGTAATTAACCTACCCCGGACATTCCCTTTGAAATTGGCAAAACTTTAAACTCCCATATCTCCATGAAAACTTGAGATATTTCTATTTTCTCTCTATTAACGTGTAGAGAATCACCCACTCTATCACCTAATAGAGCCACAATTCTCATTAAACTTGTGGTTGAAAATCCTTTGGTGGTTGAAGATGAACAATATTTTCTTGGCAAAAACACTCAGGCTACAGAGTTCCCTCACCATACCGATAGTGTCCCCTTCAATTTTTGGCGGTAACTGTCCCATGTGACTACGTGTCATGGGAAATGATAAGCCGACCAACTACACCACGAAACCACATGACACCTTTGGTGGGATGAAAAACTTTCTCTTCACCTTATTGCAACACTATCCTAACGGCCCCCTACTGTCCCGCCTCTCCACCCCGCTGAATAGCCGAACCTCTTCCCCGAACCACGCTCTGATCTACTTCCTTATAGGTCTGCATTTTCCTCCGGATCGATTCTCGACTGATGCGGCAGGAGAGCCAAGCCCACGAACCTCAACCGGATATCTTGTCTGGTCCAGCTCTAATATCACACCTCACGGAATTCCATGTCCTTCTTGAATAATGATGCCTCCGATTTTGCTGTCCCCCCTTCGCTTCTCCTGCCCGCCCCGTAGCGAGCCACTCAAGCTTGTCAGAATGACCTTGCCTCGTCCTCTGCGCATCATGGCGGCCTCGGGCCCGCGGGGAGGCGGTTGCTTTCACCAATCTCAAACGCCGCATTGCATCAAATGCAAAGATTGGCATCCCTGCAATCCTCTTCTGGACAACGGGCGTCTCCTCCCCCGGTTGCTCTCAACCGGGTCTCCAACCAGGTGACTGACGATGCCGGTCTCCCACTCGATTTAGAACATGCCAATACCAAGCTCTAGATAATATGCTCGCAGGATCAGGGGGAGCTTCGCGAATCTTCACGGAGCGCAGGTCAATTACCACTTGTGAGGGGGAGCACGGCCGCGCTGGCTCTAGGGAGTCATTAATGAGTAGAGGGTGTGTGGGATTACTGAGGGACTAGGGTGATGTCGATGAACGTGCAGTGATTGATTCCTCAGATGAAGACAAGGATAGTAGTGCCGAGGAAAGCGTTGAATCAAATTCGCTTGTAAGTAAGGAAGTGGGGAGGGGAGGGAGGGCTGCTGCGCTCAGAAATGCTTCCGGCACCAGCAGTAAAAGTAGCACCGCGAGAATGGAGGAGACAGTGGAGAATGGTCTAAGTATGATCAAATTATGATCGGAATTGTGGGCGATTCCGATGGGGGCGGAAGTGAGAACAGGAAGGAGGTTGAACAGACGCCAGGAAGGGGGCTATTAGTATGCGGAGAACAAGCATGAGTTTACTGACTGCTGCGGAGGCAAAATGTATGTACTCCTGGCTACCTTCTAGGGGTGGCTGTGACTTTTCCGATAGGGAAGGCTGTGAGTGCTAGGTATACTGATAGCTCCCTCCTGCCCTCAATATCGATTAGCCCGTCGGGTAGTGTCCCAGGAGCAACATCTCCTACAATAGATAGACGATTGGGTGTGCATCCTTTTACAAATTTCGACCCACTGTCGCATAACTCTACAGCACTGCCCTTGGATACAGAAGCGGACGCCCGTGACCTGCATCGTGCTCAATGAATGGTGATAATCTTCTCTCCTATCACTTCCATACCGGAGATTCAACATGTCGGCAGGACAATTCTGTGTGAGGAATATGAGTCGATGGTCAAGGAGGCAGCGGAAAGTAATAAGTGGGTGCAAAAGTATCTTTTTGCTACAGATTTGAGTGGGGAGGCCCAGCCTGCTTTGGAGTGGACAACCGGGACAGCTCCCCGAGAGGGTGATACCCCGATGGCCATACACGCCACCAATCATGATATGGTGGGAGACGGCGGCAAGACTACTCTGGATGACAGGATAGCAGGAGAATTGAGCAGTGAAGCTGCCGCTATGGGGTCCAGCCTGGCGGCTATGAACATGCCTCATACACTCGGAACAGCGTCTCCGTTATCCAACATTGGAGATATTTTGGAGAGGGGTAGGGAGTGCACTGAGGCTGAGCGGGAGCGGTACGTTGCAGCAGAGGGGATCACTATGCTGGTGGGAAAGCTTTTGGGGGAGACCAGGTTGCAGGTCGGAGTCGATGGGGGGGTAATTCACTGCTGGAGTCCGAAGCGTCTTCTCACTCAAATCCTGAGTTTGTAATTTATTTCTCGACTAATATGAAATAGATCGACTTTATGAAACCTACACTTGTGTTCCTTGGTTTCCGTGGTAGATGGGCACTAGAGGGGTGCCCTGAATTACACTCTGTTTGATTACGTTATAAACTAACTTATCACCTAGCGGCCTTCTAGGATCCTTCACGAACCACCCAGCCACCAAACCCCCTGCCCCCGCCATAGCTGCCCTGGGAAAGAATTCAAACACACTAACAAGTTTTCCAAAACCAATGGCCGGCGACCCAATAAGCTCACGACAGGCGCTCAGACAGGCCGTCTCGCCGGTGCAAAGGTAGGCTAACTACTGTCCCAACTCATCGGAGGGTTAGTGGTGCGAGGTCCGAGCTTGGGAAAACAGAGCATTCTCAATGGATTTCCTTTTTTTCTCTTTCTCTTTCTTCCACTTTGCTCTACTTTAACTATCATCGTCATCATAATAGAGGATTACTACTCACAGGCTCTCACTCGTGGAAATAAATTACGCTATTAACTGTATTAATGACCACTTCCATTCCCGTTGTTCCTTTATCTAGTTAAAAAGTTCCCCAGCCAGATAAACGGACCAGCAGCTTATTAGAGCTAATGAAATAGATGCCGTTGTGAATGAAGGAAAAGTGAGAAAAAGTGAATGATGTCGGCCAGGCTTGAACCAGAGACTCGAGTACTGTACTGTACTCCCACCGTGCTTTGGTGGGTGGTTGTTTTCCTGCTCGTGTGAACTTATATCTTGACATGTCTGGTGGAGGGGAATAAAAGTTTGGTGTTACGATAAGGTGGTATTGACGCCCCCACCGACATCAACAGTAATATTAGATCCCTGATCCCCGTGCCCGAAATTCCCATTCACCCCGTTGTACTCCCGAGAATCCTATCACTAGCACGGCTGCGCCGTGAGCTAGAAACCCAACGCGGTCTCCTACGATTGGTTCAAATACAGAGAAAAAGAAAAAACAAAAAAATGTAGTAATCCTGTGGATGCTAGGAGGAAAGAATGAAGGAATGGTAAGGAAGAATAAGTACAGTATCCCCGCTCCCTTAACCCCAAGCACCGCTATAAGAATTATGCAACCATGTCCTGAAAACCCGCAAGTCACCGAAACCACAGACACAAGTCACATGCACAAAAGGAGAAACAATAGAAACAAAAAAGGGCTTCAAAGAAGCTTACAGCTAGCAATCCAAGATCTTGAACAAGTCCTGGGGGTGGCTATCTTGGTCGTCGTCATCGAATTTTTGTAGATCGTCGTCGGTTGCCGTCTTAATCCACTTGACCAACTTACGAAAAGCCGCTTCCCGAGCCGGGCTCCACCATGCCCAGGAGTCAGCGATGGCGGAGGCGCGGATGTTCATAGCGGAAATAAATTTTTCGCATCCTAATAGTAGCTCCAGTTAGAAATACAAATAGTACGATTGCAGAACACCCAAATATACAACCCCGCGAATACAGAGTGCCCAGGAGCGAGCTGCATATTCGAGGGGGTTGTGTATTTGGGTGTTTCGCGATTGTAGTAGGGGACCCAAAGGAAAAAGGAAACATACTGAAAAGAGACTCTGCCTCTAACCAGGACAACCCGTATAGGGCTAAGAAGGTATCCTCATATTCGATTAACCCGTTCTTAAAAAGCCTAGCGTCCAAACGTACATCACCACCGTGTGCAGCAAAATTTCCGGAACGGATTGTGCTCCTGTCATTCCGCTTCCCTCGATGCTTCCGACGGCGATAAATAGCAAAGAATCGCTTGCGGATCTCGATAGTGTTCTCTCCTAGTGGGCGGAGCGTATTTACCTCTTTGGTCAACGCTTCTGTTGTTTCGGTCAATGCAGCCGTTGTTTCGGTCAATGCTTTTATTGACGCATCCTTCGTTTCAGTCAATTCTTTTATTGACTCGGTGTGCTTCCGCTGTTGGTCGTCAACCTGCCTCTGTAAGGCGAGAACATCGTTGTTCATTTTGTGCATCAATGTGAGCAAGGACCGACCACCTTCGTTTCCGTAAGCGATCTGATTCGCTAGGGTTCTCACACCCGTCCGAGAGATTTTTGTAACTCCGTCCCTCAAAGCCCTTTTAACCCTAGAGACCTCTATTTTTGGATCTGCGCTGCCGTCAACCTCGGTGTATACTATCCCGGTTGCCATCTAAGCAATGGATCGGTAGTTAGCAGGCAACACTACTTTGATAGGTAATACATATTTTTAGAGAGATAGGTATGATATACCTTAGTCTTTATAGAGGCCGATACCCAAATGGTAGAATTCGTATCCGTGTTTTTCTCAGTACCTTGCCACAAAAAGAAGCCCGGTTCTAATCTAGTGGCACAAGTGGGTGGGAAAGGAGGAAAAAGGAAAAAAAGAAAGAAAAAACAGGCCCAGCACCGGTACCAGTACCAGTAGATAATTGTATTTAGGGATGTCCGAGTAGAAAAAGAAGGGGAGGGTGGAAAAAAGGAAATGTTTGAGAAATTCTAGCTCCAATGACCTTTTCGAAATCGGTAGCTTCCTGCGTACTCTAGTAGTACAACCACCACGATTAACCAAATCAAATTAAACAGGGGGGTGATGAGAGTCTCAATCAGCGGAATTGGCAGAGGCAGTTAATACTGTGAAAACAGTGGCAAGATGAGGATGAGGATGAGGAGAGGAAGAAGATAGGAGGAGGAGAAGGATGGAGGAAATGGAAAAGGAGAAGAGTGGGACGGAAGAGAGACCAGTCACAAGCGAGAGACTCGAGCCAAGCCAAAGATCTCTAACTGGACCAGGCTTAACCCCGCGTCCGTTCTGCCCCATGCGGCTACAGAAATAGCGCCAACCCAAAATTTTAAAGTGACCACTCGTATATTCGGTGTCCCGGATTTTCTCCTTATCCTAGCCTAAAATTCCAATCACAGGTGTACTCGAGTACCGTAGTACCCTGTCCAGGAATACAGATAAAATTTCCCTCCTTGTCCGAGAAAAGCGCTTATTTGATCCAGGGAGGCTTGGGGGTGATGTTCCTGAGGAAACGCGGTATGTGTCCTTTTTTGTCTAAATATCCAATGCCCATGAATGCTTACTGATTATAGTGGGGACCTGCCCCTACCACTAAGCCCAAGTGCTGCACAGTCGACCTTTTCCACCATAAGCCGTAGGTTACCTTCCCGAGGCCAAAAGGAAGGAAGAGACGACAAGACGAGTGATTCATTTGAGTAAGCCTCCCGCATTAGTGGCTTCCGCTTACTAGGATATCAGCTGACTATGCCCTAGTGATTATGGAAACCGTAGACGTCTATGGTCCGGATTCTCAGAAGATCTAAGCTTCCGACCAGAAGCTGATGTCCCGGAGACGGCAGAAACTAACCCCGAGACTCGAAGCCCGAACTTTGGCGATGACTTGTACCAAGTTGATATCCCAAACTCCGTGGGGGAGGACACTAAGGATATGAGCCACGAGGGTGATTCCAGCCAGCCTCGCCGGGCATTGTTTTCAAGGATATCACAAGCCGAGGCACTCAACGATAAGCTGTTAAAGCTTCTTCAAAATAATAATATCAATTCCGAGCAGCCAGAGGGTCAATCGGAAAACATGAGTCTGTCTACAGTAGAGCAAGGCAGCGCCCCAGGGCAAACCCTACCCCCAGAAACTAAAACAGAACCGCTCCGAGCAATAAATGCCCAACTTGAAGGTGTTGTCAAACTTCTAACCAAGCAGGAACAGGAACATCGACCGGCCAGGTAAGAACAAGAAACACTTGTTTTCCACTTGAAAAAGAAACACACAGAAGATCGCCATACAGTTCAAAATTTGGAAGGTTACATCAGCAGACTTGAAAAAGAAGTCCGGAAAAATATGGGAGAGTACGAGGTCCAAACTGAGTCATTCTACCATCGTTGACAAGATGAATACCAAGCATCAAGAAGAGGTTCTGAAACATAAACAGGCTCCAATAGGTCTGGAGGAACCTATCAAGTACTATGGAGATACAAGCAGTACCAGCAGGAGGCAGAAGAAAAGGATCGCACCGTAGCCCATCTTAGGCAATCTCTGGAAATGAAAACTCACAATTTACAGCAAGCGGAAGGGGTGGGAGGCGATCAGCAGCTTCACAATGTTATAATCCAGCTTCAAAGCAGATTAAAAAATGCTGAAGAGTCACACCGCATGGAATCGGAGGCGCGAGAAGCGAAATATACGAATCTCCTGGAGGAACAAAGCGCATTGGTAAAGCACCTACAAGCAGAACCCGACGAGATGGTGAATCTCATGCCCGTCGATCACGGTTCGTCCAGAATGATGGAGGAGGAAGAAGCCGATAAATAGCTTGAAGAAAAGTCTCGAGAGATTAGTCAATATTACAACGATGGTCTTGATCAGGTTATCACTGAACTGCACGGAGGCGGTGAAAGAGAGGACTTTAACGAGGCTGCTGAGGAGGCAGAAATGAGTCTTTGACGTATTGCGGAGGAAGCTGGTATGCATGAGCCACTCGACAAAGCCACCCTCACAGCATTCGGGATCAGGAAATTGAGGATCGAATATCTATTACTAAAACGACTACTAATCGAGAGCGAAGGACATGTCAAAGAACTAATGCAAACCAATGACAAGATAGGTAGACGCGGGGAACGAATGAAGGGTAGTTGGAGTACTAGAAGGTGAAAAAGAAGCCATCAAACGTACTGTCGCAGAAGCAGAAGACAAAGCCAAGAAGTGTTCCGAAGAGCATGGGGCACTCAAAGCGAAACTAAGAGAGATGGAAATGCGCATCAGGCAATTAACCTTAGAGAGGGGTGAACTAAGCAAAAGAACCGCGACCTCGAAGGCCGAGTTAAAGCTCTAGAAGGCGACAAACCATCCCTCCAGCAACTGGTCAATGACACCAAGCGCCTCAACGAAATCCTCAAAATCCAGCACTCCGAAGAAGAAAAGCGAGCTCAGTCTTTTGAAGAAGAAATCCTCGGCCTCCGTCCCCAACTCGTTGAGGAAAACGAGCACATCGGCATGGTCGGGAGCCGAAAGACTGTCCCTCCGGCAGCAAATCGCAGAGCTAGAAGAAACTAGCACTCTCCTAAAAAAGTCCAAAGATCTCGAAACCCGCGTCAAACGAATACCAACCTTTGAAAAAGAAATCCGTCTCTTAGTGTCCAAACTCGCTAACCTGGAGGCTGCCGGCAACGAAAAAGCAAACGAAGACTTCAAGGCCCTCTCTCTCCAGCTGCAATCGCTAGAAGAAAAACACCGCTTTGCAAAGGACCAGCACCAAACCTCAACCTCTACAATAACTCACCTCCAGCAAACCCTTTCCGCCACTGAACTCGCCACCCACAAACTCACCAAAAAAAAGGAATCCCTAAAGAATGGCCTCGACAAACCCACCCAGGAGTCTAAAGCCCCTCGCATCTGCTTTGCCCAACTCCTCCACGACACAGCCGAGAAAGAAGCGAAGTGGAACGTCTCGCGACAAGCCCAAGACTTACAATCTCACCGCCAAGCCACCGGGTTTGAAGACCTCCTGTCGGAAATTTATGACGCGGAGATACTATCTCAGGTTGTGGGTGATAAAGTGGCTATGCTCCGTGAGGTTCTTGAGCGCAGGGGAAGGGCAGCGTGTGAGGGTGAGGAGAAGATTAGAAGGTATAAAGCTGCGGGGAAGAAGTGGGCTAAAGAGTGTGAGAGGAATAAAAGCAGGATTGAAGAGCTGGTGACGGAGACGAAGGAGTTAGATTTGAAGCTGAAGGCGGAGAAGAAGAGTTGTGATGAGAAGATGGGACAATTGATTCTTGCGCTGAGGAGGGAGTAGATTGATGAGATAGTATAAAGGGAGGGGGATACTCTCGTCACGAGTAGTAGTGAGAACGCGGTTCGTGTCACACGTCAAGTTATATCCATAATTCTAGTGATACATACCTTGGATTTATTTGCCGGACCGCCACTGGCGCCCTGAAGTTTGGGCCCTGTTTGGCGAGCGACTTTAGTAGGGAAAACCCTTGTCAAGTGCATTTTATATAAGGTTTGGGCGTTTGGCAACGCAGCTATGATAATTTATGATAGTTAAATCTGAGAACCCTGCAGGGATTCCAAAAGGGTGAGTTACTACAAGTGCCGGTAGCACAAGGTTATCACCTCCTCCTTCTGAGACTCGTGTTTTCATTTCTGTTCCAAACCAAAGAATAAATCCTGCTCTCCCGCGCAAAAAAAAAGAAAAAAGAAACAAGAAACAAGAAAAAGAAAACAAAGACAAAGACAAAGACACTAGAGAGAAGACTGGAACAAAAGCTATGATACAACTCTCTATTGCCGTCCCATCTTCACCGACCAGACAGCAAGCCTTAACGTCTTCCCCATACCGTATTCCACAAAACAGTGTAAGTTAGTTTGTGGCGGCAGGAGCCGATGGATGTGGGTAATTAATCGAGGGAAATTGCCGGAACAACGCCCAAGAATGAAGAAAGGGAGGGAGGGAGGGAGGAATGGATAAATAAAGTTATCATACTTGACAATGGGATTTAATTGAAAGAGCAGGAGGATCAGGAACAGGAAATCAATTTCGAGATTCTTAAACGAGTGATTTATGGTGATGAAATTGGTTTTTTTTTGTTTTTTTTACAGCTGTTGGGTTTTTGTATTATTATGTAGGGCTATATCCATTTTTGTGTATGATATGACTGCCTGCCTGGGAGAGAAAAACGAGAGAGAGAGGGGGAGGGAGGGAGGGTTTGTTGGGGGAGTATGTGTTAGCGGTGGTATCATAATTGAATAATCTGATGCCCGAGTTATAAGACGCCTAGCGATTGAGAGCTCTATGCTTGGTTCTCAGCTAGTTCACGTCTTATCCTAGCGACATTTCCCGAGGGAATCTTGGGAATCATGAGGACAGGTGCAATTATATATCCGTACAAAAAAGTCAAGAATGCCACCCCCCCATAACAATAGAAAAGCCAGAATGCCGGTACAATGCCAAATCTATCAAAACACCACCTAGTCGGGTCTAATTTACAATTAACAATAGAAGAATACAATCATCTCGAAGCAGTCCCATCGCTCCTGCCTCTTCTCCCCATGCTCTTCTCCTCAAACTCCTCATCGGGCCAACTCCTTGGCTTCTCCTTGCCCCTATTATTCAACTTCTTTACCTCATGAAGAATGAGCTTCATGTCCTTCATGCTCTCTTCTAAATTTCCGATTCTCGATAGCACCATTCGCCCCAGCATAAGGTCTGCAACGCCGCCCCTAGCGCCAGTTGCCATGGCCATCTGGGTTGCGAAACTTGAGGGAAGTTGGGGCTCTTCCGGGTGTTGGGCTAGATCAAGAATTGGTGATGGTGACCTCACGTGCTCGTCGTTCGGTACCATCAGGTGTAATCCCTCTAGATTTGGGAGTGATTGTAAAAACTTTCTTGGTGTGGTGATTGCTCTTGCGCGCGTTGCTGTTTGTGGCCTCGATGAGCGAGGGGAATGCTTCTTCCCCGATGCATTATCCATGGCCCATACCGCTGTGCGTTCACTGCTTTGGCGCGAGAGCCGGATAGGGCCAATCTTCTCGAATTCGTCTTCGGATGATTGGACAATCGGAGGGTTGAAGGGGTTTTTGATAGTTTGTGAAGAATCCGTTCGAATGTGGTGACGGGAGGCGAATTGCTTTCTTAGTGCTTGTTGGGTGAGTTTAGTGAAGGAGGGTTCTTTGGGAAGGCCTGGCGTGCCCTTGACTGGTGTGGATTTTGTTGGTGTATTCTCCCCGCCTGTTTCTTGTTCTGAGCCTGGCTCTCCATTGTCATGGCCCTCTGTATCGTTGGTGATTTCCTCCTCGTCCTCTTCATCGCGAGAGTTCGCTTCATCATCTCCATCATCGTCGGTTCTAATTACATCCACTGGCTCAGGTTTGATATGGCTCTCCCCAAAAAACCCTAAGCCTTCCATTTCCCCTGTGTTGGCGAACTCCTCGGGGTCTGAGATCACCGATCTAGTCGGTTTTCTCAGGACGGCATTTCTCTGTAAATCTTCGATAGTTCCATAGCTGTCTCTCTTTGCGAACTTGGCAAATCCAGGTCTTCCTCTCGCCATGGCTCTTCTACGGATATTAAATCCATCCTCAAATTCTGTTGGTGGAGATCCTGTTGGAGATACTACCCCTTTCATCCACGAAGTTACAACACCGCCGGGCACGTCCATCTTCCTTTCACTGCGGATTGACGGCTCTCCCTTATAAGGTCTTCGGAAAACTTCATCCAATGCTCTATCTTGCTGATGACTTGCAACTGAACCGGCACGGATCCTGCGAGGCACTGGGTTGAACACACCCTGATCGAGCGGATCAAATGATTCCTGGACAGTCCGTCGCGTGCGCTTCTTGGAAAATACATCCGACTGCTCGAAAATAGAGTTCCCCAAGATGGTTCGCTCATATAGAAATATGAGCAACAGAATTGGGAAATGAGTGATTTTGATAACCGTCCGGTTCAGCCGGACGTATTGACGGAAGGGCATGACATGACGTAAGGGATGAAGGACCCAGCCAAGAAGATTCAGGGGCGCCGTGTATGAAAATAGGCTATCGGATTTCACCAGTGATAGTGTGTTTACGGCCACAAGAAACTGATGCTCTGCTTCAAGATTAGTTTTTATCAGAGCCAAAGATGAGGTCTCGATTACCCTCTTGTGAATTAGCGGCCACTGCCGCAAATGAGTTCGTTAGGACTGTAATCAAAATTGTCACGATCAAGAAGTGACAGATGATTAGAAAAGCCGAGAGAAGAGCTTTCCCAAGGAACTGCACAAGAACATTAGCACGTCTGCTGGCTCTAGGCAAAAAGGCTACCGGGGTAGTGGCGTACGTTATACGATTCCCATGAATCCCAAGCCTGGACTCGAGGATTAGCTATATCGCCAATAAAGTCAGCCCGGGGTTATACGTACTGCAGGTGTAAATCCCATCAAGATCTGAAAGAGGGCATAGCTGCGAAATGGCGAGTGATTAGTTATGACTTTCAAGTGCTCATCATTAATGATCACTCACCCGATTTCCCTGGCAGAGTACGAGTGTCTGGCAAATGAAGTAAAGGCAACGAAGAACCCCGAGCAAGAAATCAAAATCAACACTAGCAACGCCACCATGTCTACCGCCATGATCTTGAAAGCAATGATGAGCTGACTGAAATATCGGTAATGATCTCTACCGACACCATCGTCCGTTAGCATTGGACTCCCCGTAATGCGACACTGGATCGATGTTTCCATGTTTTCAGGGGCCTTACAAGACTGAGAAAATCCTGGGGAATAGGAAAACAGCACATGCGGCCAAGATATCGTAACCCCAGTCCGTCATATAGTTCCCTTTCCCAGGAATGAGAATTCCAACAAGCCGCAAAGTGTAGAATCTATCGATATGTTAGTTTTCGAGGTCTCGGGTGGGGTTCGTTGTTCACTAACGTTGTAAACAAGAGGTATATCCCCATGTCGAACGAATTCCAGAGTGACATGAAGTACAGTGAAACACCAGCTTCGGTAAAGCCAGCAATTTCGTCCTATTGGTTCTTAGATTCTGGGTCGTCACGAATTTCGTTTGTGAAACCTACCATCATGAATCCAAACGACCAAACCCAGAATATTGTCTCCAGCACAGTAATTTCGTAGGACCTGTTGACCAGAACCATCACATACCTAAACAGAGATTAGTGCTTGAAGGGAAAGTGACTCCAAACCAAGGGTGGCCTCACAAGAGTAACAAAATTGCAAGCGAAAAAGTCGATGTGATGTGCTTATATCTCGGGACTCTTAATCTTGAGAGCTTGAATAAGCTCGCATCGCATGCGTCATAGACCGTTGCAGCCCGCCTAAATGACATTAACTGTGTCAATCCGCCGGGTGAGGGCCATCGTTTGTCTTGTTTTATTCTATGTGCCTGGTCCAAGGCGGAATGAAAGACTATGTTGCCAGTCCAGATGGCTTCAAGCTGTTTCATGACCAACGGGTGTGAGAGAAACTTTTTGGCCTATAGAGGTTGGATCTGTTAGCACCTCGAGCCAGTAGGGCCAACTTCATGGGAAATCCTCCAAAATAGCTAGTAATCTTCCCAAGAACAAAACAGAGGCCTTACCTGAGCCCGGACTGCGATTTCCAATGCCGAGATCCTGCTTGCTCGCTGAAGCCTAGTAGGTGCTGGTGCAAAGCTGATATGGCCAACAACAGGTGGAGCCTCCGAAGCCGTTGGAGGTGGCATGCCCTGAAGCGGGTAAAAGTCGTAGCTCAACGCATCAATCTAGTTCGGGCATTAGTACCTATTTTTCAGTTCAATCAAGGTTTTCTCGAGGCTCCTACCAGCTCCCTGTTTGTAAACTCCTTCAATAGCTTTATTGCTAGAATCTCTGCCAACAATGCCCTAGTTTTTGAGACGGAAGCTATCCCGGGGTTTTCGTATGCTTCCTTTGAGAACTGGAGGCAATTCGCCATAAGGCTGTACAGAATGCCTTTCGAAAGCCTATTTGGCCCACGCATGAGAGAACTCAGGATGGGCTTCACCAGAAAGCTTGAGACTTGCGGGGAACGCAATTGATCCCATGTTAAGCTGGTATCCACCCGAGAAATAATATCTGAGCGGATACTGTGAACCAGAGTATAGACTGGTATTAAATCTACAAAAGGCCCATTATTATCAAACGACTGCGGAACAAGGAGCAAGGGCGAATTCCTCATACCAAGCTGAGCAGCAGAAAATATAGGGAGTAAGGGATTATTTTCATTCTCCTCGTCCCCAGAAGACACAATGGACGAAGACTCGACAGAAGCATCATCGTCGTTCCCGCTATCATCATTATCACCACTATCTCCCTGGTCGACATCGGCTTGTCTCTGGAAGTAATCACTCCTCGTCTCTTCGTAGGCTGACGAGAAGGGCGAATGCTCAGTACGCCTCTTCTTCCTCGTTGATCGTAAAAGTGAGGATAACATCGCTGATGGATCGAGATCAATCATTCAGACCAGTCAGAGTTTGAAGTAGGGGAGACAGGGGGAATGCCGCTCTTATCCAACACAATTTGCACGGCTACTGAGGATCCTTATCATGGCTGGAGGGATAGCTACGGTAGCTAGGGTGTGTGTGTGTGGGGGGGGGGGGGTAGGGGTAGGTAGCTACAGCAGGTAGGGTGGGGAGATTGGGTAGTGAAAAAAAAAGAAAATGACAATTACCAGTGGGAGGTGGTCAGTAGAAGGGAAGCGATTGATTGACCGCCTGCGTAGCTAGACGAGTCATCCACTGGTGGAATAAGGAAAGAAATAAAGGAGGCAATGGGAGCCATCCTACCTACAGTAGAACAGCGTATGGGTATGGATGAGATGGGATGGGATACGCGTACGCCTGCTCGGTGCAGAAGGCATTTCGATACTATGCACTCAGAGTTGCCTGTCACTACTTGAATGAGTATGAGGGTAAGATGAGTCCAGACGATAGTGATTTCGCCTCCTGCTGAATATCAAAAATAAACAGAATAGGTGCAAGGAAAAAGTAAAGTTTGCTGCAAGTTGGGGATGGAGGGGATCCTGCAAGCTGCACCGGTACTGTACTCTACTGCGCTGTATCCTGTGGCTATCCTCCTGCGGCCAGTAAACGGCTCCTCTTCCGCTCCTCCCTCCCACTGCACTGCTTAAGTTCCATCTCATCGTCATTCCCTGAGAAAGGGTGGTGATGGTGGTAGTGGTGGTGAATTCATCCACCCTCATATCCGCACCTGCATCGGATTACTCTATCTGGGGCTCTCGCTTGCTTGCTTGCTCCCCTCGACAGCAACAGGCCCTTTCAACAAGGCAGGAACAACCCACCAAGCGCCTCAAAATCTCAAATATCAGCCCTATCGGGATTCTACGGGTTGATAGCTTGTTTGGTGGCGTGAAAGCTCGAGCCGTTGCCTCGAAGATTTAGAGCCATACAGTATATATTATACCAGAACCAGTGTAGCCAGTAGCTTTTGCATGAGAAAATTTTTATCATCAAGCTTCCAAGTTCCAACTTGGGCCCCTTGACCGACTCGACCAGAGCTGGAATGCTGCTGGCGCCCCCCCCTACTTCCTGCTATCTCTGACCAGCGCTACTCCTGTTATTCTCACTCGAGATTATGCCATCCTCCCCGCTCCCCGCCTTGAGAGAGGGAAAAAACCACTCGTTGCTCACTCTCTTTCCTACCCCGCGAAGATCGCAGATTGGTGGGTAAAAACCCCGATTCGCGAAAAACAAACCATTGTTACCGTATTCGACCGGAACCATAGAGCATCAGAGCATGTGGGGGGGAAGGAGGCTTGTACTCGCATGGGACAGTTCAGAAAAGGGCGGCTGGCTGCGTTTAAAAGTTCCAAGTTCAGATCAGAATTACTTAGAGTATGGGGCACACCGCTCACTAAGAGCAGTTAATACTAATAACCGGTATTGCGTCTCCCCCAATAATCAAGTCCCGTGGAACCTTTTCCACAATTATTCTGCGGTATATATTGCGACATTGAGTTGCCCGCTGACCGGTTGCTCGGCCTGGCAGCTGCCATTTGCTCGCAAGTACAGTACTGTACAGCAACGACAACAAGGCTCGACCGAAGGTTAATACTCACCTTTTACCCTCTCTTCCCCCCATTGCAAGAAACACGGTAGATCTCTAGAGAGTTGGCAAAGGAGGTTTACAGTACCGGAGTGTACCCATCCTATCGTAACGTTAAGGGGATGAGGTGGAGTAGCTCGCAGCTACTCGTGTCGCAGGGCATGGCGGCTACAGGCCCATAGAAAGGGGAAACAAGTCCCAATTCTTGGCTCTGGGGGCGAGCTGTTGAGGCATAAAAAAGAAGGAAAAAAAGAAACATCGGGTTGGTTCAGGTGGCAATTCGAGCAACAACCCCACTCGCACATACGAGTCCTCTACCTTTATAGAGCCGCAGAGAAACGTTGGGTTACCGTGTTGCTTGTGTGAGCACGGCGAGCCATTCCGCTCGTACCGGCATTGGGCATACAGACACGGTGGACATACTGGAGATTTAGTCTAGAGTTTAGAATGTCCATCGTTTCCTCAAGAGAGCGAATGCCCCGTAAACTAAGAGTCGCTTGTCTACCCTTTTTTTGCAAACCTCTGATAACGATAGAGATACCGGTACTACATACAAGTCCACGAAAGGAGCCATGAGAGTCCCCTTTACGCTTTTACCGTATTGAAGTGATTCTAGCCGGGAGGATAAATACCGTACTTCTCGAACGCTGCAGTACCGGCACTCCAAGACACGCAGCACCTCCCGTTACACCATATTGCTTGCCGGTACCGGTATTTGGTAGCCGACTGCAAATCCCCAGCCCGAGGATTTTTTTAAGCTTACAATGCATCACCACACCCGGACTGGTTAACAACCGGAGCAACGCCACCAAGCTCGGGTTCTAATGATCCGCAGCATTGGAATTCCTTTTTCCTTCAGCTTCCGTTATCAAAGATAAGTTGTGTGACTAAAAGGTTTGCTAACAAGTAGAACACAGTAGGGTATGATTATTTACGGAAAACCCTTCCAACGACTGGCTCCGGGGCTAGCCCACGATAAAGACTCGGACTGGGAGAGGCCCTCATATACGCCCGTGTGTAGGAGTAGTTCAAAAGGCCAGGGGGTCCCCTAGGTTCTTACCAAGTATTTTCTATCGTATGGAATTGTCGTCACTGGTGAAGAAGGAGCGGGGCGGGAGTATTGGAGAAGCTCGACTCGGATACGGCAAGTGAATTTTGAAAAGAATTTTCCCTTGGGCCCGTACAGCCGCCCACGGATGAGAAGAGGCTATGGTTTCTGGATTCGCCAGCCATTGCCATGATACTCGACTTGACATAAGCAACCTAATATTTATCATAGGAGCGGCATTCAACAACCCCCTCCCCAGGCTTCTCCTTCACGACCAAGAAATTACCGCCGACAACGAAAACAGCCCCAGAATCAAATAGCACCCCCCCCCCTCCCCCTCCCCCTCCTTCCCCCTCTCACCCCATCCGTCCCTTAATCCACAACCCCGTCAACCCAAACCCTAAACACCGACCGGCCAACCTAATAAACACCCAACCACTCCCATCCATCCAATCCCCAAACAAAACCCCCCAACCCCACAATCACGCCAAACGCACCGTGACGCAGAAAAAAAGTGCTTTTTAGCAAGGCGAAGGGCGATGTCATAAAAAAGAAGAGAGAGGGAAAAGAAAAAGAAGAACACCTGCTGCTATACCCTGCGTTACCCCAGATTCCTGGGTTCCCGAAGACCATAAATAAAAATGAGTGATCACCAATGGCACGACAAATGGTCCTTCGTGGCTTGTCGGAATTGATTCCCTTTGGCTGGCCGGGCTCGGGACTCCAGTTTCTCCTTAAATACGTGAATGGGTGTGGTGAAAAAAATTGCCCTTGCCGGTCAGGGACGGAATGGAAAATGTTTGATGGGAGGGGGGAGGAGGTGGTGGTCATGGAGTATCACTCGGATTATGGGATTGGAGTTGGGGGATGGATGTTTGTTTAGCGTTTTTGGGAAGGAGGTTGTATATAACTGTGCGGTATGTATGTATGTATGTATGTATGTACAGTAGTAGAGCACGATAGAGTAGTGTTCTGTATGGTGCGGAGGAGGAAAATGGAATTACTTTAATTACAGGCGGTGGTGTCGCAATTCCAGAATAAACGCCTGTAAACAACTTCCAACCTAACTGTGCCATACCGCTCGCTAAAGCACAGACAACTCTCACCAACCACACCAACCTGCGAAAAGTTTCGAAACGCAGGCCAGCCCACAGGCGCCAGCACCAGCACCAGCACCAGCACCACCCCCTCCCATCCGCTCAGCAGTAAGGCAGAATTAAAGACAGCCTCAAATCCCCAGTCCAAGTAAGAAGAAGAAGAATAGAAAAGAAAAAGAAAGAAGGAAGAAAAAAAGGATCACAAGACACCACTCCCGAAAGAAGGAGAGGAGGAGGGGGAAAGAGTGGCCCCCGAAAACCCACCAGAACAAATCCCATCATTCGCCGTTTTCAACTCTAGTAGACTTTTTTATTCCCTTTCGATTGATTGATTGACTGATTGATTGATTGATTATTGTATCGAGGTCATATCAAGGGTGGCTATTAAGTGATGATGTGCTGCTTAGCTACCATAGCTAGCATCCCCGTGCGACGTTAGTATGACAGAATTGGATGAAATGGGTAAATTGGTAGATATTAACACTATGATAGATAAATGGACGGATCCCTATTTTGGGAGGGGAAGGGGGGGGGAGAGGGCGCTGGCTGTTGGCTGGGCGGGTTTGTTATCTCTGCGGGTAGGGTGGTTCGTCTGGGATGTGGGGTTGGTTGGGTATTAGGCATATAATATTAACTGGGACTGACGGGGGGAGGGTTTGGCTAGTTAATGTTGGGTAACTGGTCTGTGACCTTTTGCTCGAAGTTGTGGGAGGGGTTGTGGGAGGTTGGGGGGGGGGGTTACTGGGGGAATGTATTTTTGTCGGCTCCTGTTAATGGTTTCGTGCCAGTGGGTTAGACTGTTGATGGGTTCTTGGTGGACTGGGCTGGGGCTTGGAGGATGGGGTACCGATGTTGCCTGTTGGGTATTATACGGAATGTGCGAGGGAAGGTACAAGGATAGGAACCTATTAACCGGAACAGACAGGGGCATATTTGCCTGGTTAACCTGAGGTAACTGTTCCAGAACTTCTTGCTGGACTTTGTATCAAATTATGTATCATTGTATCATATTATGTATCATTGTATGGTACTATGAATTGGAGAGCTTGATAAAAAGGTCGGCGTCTGGCCTTTCTACTCGTATTATACCGGAAATTAGTTATTTACCTGAGTATTTTCCAAGCTCGATTCTGTTCTGATGTATATTTGAACTCGGTGGAGAGTGGTTACTTTATTACACATGTCTTGCTCCCGGATAGATGGCTGGATTGTTCATATGGGATTATTGTTGGCAAAACCTTTGCCTTTCTTCATGGTATGGTTTGGTAAGCCGCCGTGAACCAACCAATAAACAAAGACCTAAAGCCCTCAAGGTATTAAATAAGCAGTTTCTGTCTATGCCCATTTAGCAACATACTACTACCGGCGACACCTGCGCTATACAGCACCGTTACTGGCATAGTGGGGACTCAACCCTCCAAAACTGCTGAGAAGAAATCCTCGGATATCATGCCTCCTTTATTACAGCCTCTTCCCCCCATCCTTTAATGGGAGATTCCTCCTTGTAAGCTAGATAGAGATCTAGAAAACCTCAACCTCTAGAAAGCTACTGATCCGAAAAATTGCATATTATACAAGTACGGCGGGCAAAAAGACCTCTTTGGTGATTAAACGACCATCATCTTAACCCGCCAATAGTTCTCGCGCCTGCCCGGGAGGCTAGCCGACCGACCGACCGACCGACTTGGTAGACAATGGATAGATCATGCCCCAAGTTAGTCCAGAGTGATAAACCACCCAGCCAAAAGGTTGCTTCCCCAACTTCATCATGGTTTCCCCCACCACTCCCCACAGCCGGATTCGAACTTACTTACCTCCTCCCGCACGACACATAAAAAAACCAAATTTCTAGTTCATTGTAATAATGCCATATGTTCTCTCTCCCTCTCTGGGTCTCCCGCTCGCTCGCTCGCTCACTCACTCACCTACCGTCTATACAAAAGTGTAACGAAACGTTGGACACCTCGACCTTGAGTGAGTGCATTGGTATACGGTGCCGAGAGGGCAATGGTATAAGAACAATTCTTCCACACCTTGGCCCCCGCCACCACCACCACAACCGCCAGGAACGATCACGCCTCTGGCTACTAGTGTCTTAGGCTGGACAGCGTTCGCCGGCCCATCAGGGGAAAACTGGAGGAAGTTGGACTTGAAGAAAATAAACAAGAAACATAGTACCATAATCATGAGAATGTATATTCCGCCTTACCACCTTATCCCCTCAAGATCGTGGACTAACAACTAATCTATATACACAACATTCCCAGCCTTCTGTACTCGTTCCATCATTCCATT
>Ga0307513_10002265_pt1 | contig 26854 bp, 26 predicted proteins | sample 15_EM_MG_FD_202174 | JGI IMG/M metagenome (GOLD analysis project Ga0307513, IMG submission 202174) | Populus trichocarpa ectomycorrhiza microbial communities from riparian zone in the Pacific Northwest, United States - 15_EM | ecosystem: Host-associated > Plants > Roots > Unclassified | place...
ATCTATCGTTACACGATCAGCCTTGACCTGAGATTGTCATCTCCGAACCCTCACGCTAAACGAGTATTATCGTTTAGGACCTTCCTGTCGTTGTGTGCCTTGGACTAACGTCCAGTGCCAAGACCCCGTTACACTATCTTTCTCAATCAAAACTACGACAATCCTATTACAAGATTTCTATATTCAATTTCCGAGTCCATTTTACTACCTATTTCTTTTCAACTTTTCAGATATTTCTCACAATTCTCTTCTATCTCTCTATGGCTTTCAATTATCGTGGAAATAATATGGCTCATATTTCCTGTCTGCTGGAGCTTACTCAGAAAAATAATATGACCAACTTTCGTAAAGTTTTTACATCCTCTCTTAGTTGTATTGACTCTCAGTTCTCTGTATCGGAGGAGATTGTTGATAGAGATGATCTACCATGCCAGTTGGTTTGAAATATTGGTGATTGGCTTCTAGAGCCAATTGAAGTGTCAGTTGGAATATGTACTAGATCATTCTGTGATTTTGGAGCCAGTATTCAAGTTGATCTAAAGGTTACAGTAACCAACATCAATGAGTAAGTTCAACTATTTTTCTTTGTTTCTTAAATAAATAATATAAATGTACAACTATTAACTTCAAATAAGTCTTGATTATAAACCTATCAAGTTATTTTGATATTTAAGAGGTAATTAAAATATACAGATTCCCTGAAAATCCAACTCAGTATGAGTTTGCCGACCATGCACCTCCTTACAATACAATGCTTCGTGAAGGACGACCCTCGATGGCAACAATTAATACTTCCTAGCACGTAGGACTTGGTTCACATTCAGGACCGACTAGTGGGACGACTTAAAGAGAAGGATTCTCGGTTTCAGTATTTATATTGTCGAATCGAAGACTTTACTCTCTTTGGTTTCTAACCTAAATCTGAAAAACCTACCTTACCAGATAGTGCTCAGTATGGAACTACTTCGAATAAGCGTAGAATGCCGAATAGCTCTACTCAATCTGCTCAATCGAAAAGCTGAACTGCAGGATCAAAATCTCGAATTCTACAGCAAGACCTACTTTCATGGTCTAACACCTTAGACGATACTACTGCTATATCACCCATCGCACCAGTTACTTCTTCAACATCAACTGATCCCAAAGCTAGGCTTCAAGTTCCCAAGCCACCAAAATGATCACATACACAAGCCTTCAACTCTGAGCCTGACTCTCAAAATGTTGATAATTATTCTACTTCTTCCTCTCTTCCTCCTTTGAATGCACAGTTTCCTACTCCAACTTCCTCAAGTCAACCCGAATCACCTCTTTCTTCTTCTGAAATCTTTTCCAATAACGACTATATTCCTGCCACTCAACCCTTTATTTTTATTTTTAACTATGACTGCTATTAAAACTTAGTATCTCAGGTGGTTATCTATTAGATTCTCACAATCAATGGTTGTAATATATGGTTGCCATGCATGCTAATAGTTGCGATTGGTAGTTTCTATAGGTGGTTGCCATGTGTGGTTGCTATCTGTGGTTGCCAAGGGTGGTTGCCAAGGGTGGTTGCCATGAACTATATACCTACCTCTCTACTCTCTTTCTCGCTTTTTCTCTCTTTCTTCTATTTTCCTCTCTCATTCTTCCTCGCTTACCTCTACTATCGTACAATTACATCTTTCCCAACTCCCACTCTACACTACTCTTCTACCAATACCAACCATGGGAAAAGGTTTTATTCCCCTTATTTTTCATCTTATTATTTCTACTATCTGAATTTTTTCTTTTTGCATTTAGCAATACATACTTAGTGCTCATTTACTACATGTGATGGGAGCTTTGCAGTATTAGCTTTATTCTTAAAGAATTAATTTTGTTTGTTATACTTTATTGGCTCTGATTTCGCCTTCTTGGTAGAATTTTGCTTATAATATTATTATTTTGTAGTCAAGAAAAATAGGCCTGCTGAATATCTTCAGAGTACTGGAACTTGGGCAAATACAAACTCGGACTTTTTACAACTACTTCTACAAACCTACTAAAGCCTGAGAGCTTCTCACATGCAACTCTATAACATTCTGCAGAACCAATTTTCCACCCAGAGTTCTGATCCCCAAAAGCTTTTCTCTGATCTCATCTCGCTTGCCAATACTTCCTGGAACCAATAACCTTATAATATTATCTTTGCACCTCTTCTTCGTTCTCTTCAAAACCTTCAAAATAATAAAAGCCAGTACAGACAAAGGTGAGCCCTTTCATCCTACAATATTTATCTTAGCTTACCCCCTGACAAAAGAGACAATGAGTTTTTATCCTGCCTTCCTGCTATTGCTCTTTCAAAACTCTCTAAACCTGAGATATATTCAACTCCCAACCACTGGATTGATGAAAGTAAGGAAATCCGAGCACTCTAGCAGGACCATGCTTTTCATAGAAAACAGCCAGATTCTAGATTGAGAAGACACCATCTTCTGAAATTAGAGGAAAACTGATTGAAACTTGATATTACTGGATCTCAAAGTGCATTCATTCAGGATAAGGCTACACACGAGATAGTTACTATGGTTTACAGAAACTTCATCCCTGGGGATTACCATTCAATTATTGAATGGATTAATCAAACTATGATGGCGAGTATTGCTAGAAAGAGAAGTGCAAGAGTAAGTTCATATTCACCTTAAATCCTTATACAAGTTATTAATATTGTACTAATTTCACATATATAATATAGTTAGAAGATCCAGGAAAAATTGTACAGACTGGATATTCAGTAGGGTCTCGAAGCAATCTTGGATTTGATTCAGCAAAAAATCTCTTATCCACACACTACAACACCCAAGATCAACAACAAATCGATTATCAGGCGAGTAGTGTATTTGCATTATTGTGGAACATGGCGAGAAGGCTTATTCATAGTGAGATTAGCCAGGATATTGAAGAGTTCCTGGCAACAGGTGTTAAGAGAATAGATAGTAAGGGGAAACAAACTGAGAACAATACTTATACAATCAAGTATCAGGAAAAGCTGTATGAGTTTCAACAAGGGCAGCTTGCCCCTCCAGTGGGTTTCTTCGCCAGCAACTACTCTAGGTATGTAGTCAAGTATAAAGTCCGGCTGAAAAAACAACTAAGTGAAGGATTTAGAGTAATTCATAAGGAAGGGGCACCTCATAAGTATAGTCTATTCTGGAGAACCGATAGAAGTTTTGGGGAAGATGAGGGGGGTAACTTCTTTATTTCTGATTATGGAATCAGAATTCAACTTGAAGAAGCAAAAAATACTATGATGGCCTGGCAGACGAAGATGTTCCATGGTACCAGTTTAGCAAAGCTAGAGAGTATTGACTCTGACAGACGTAGAGGACAGGTAGGTCTGAGCATAGTTTCTCCTAGCAGGCTTGTGGGCATTTGGGAGAAGTATATGGATGAAAAGATTGATGGAAGTGATTTGTAGAAGGAATTAGAGGTGGGAGAGGAGATATGGGAGTAGGATATGCAATGCAGGGTGAATGTTATTATAAGAGTTTTTCTGCAATTTGATATTATTACAGGAAAAATACTATATACACTATACTCGGCCACGATAGCCAAATGACATCCGGCCAGAGGCCGGTTGCCACTTGTATTTCACTTAGGACAAATAGATATCACCAATGAATCAGCAGCCATGAGCTTCATACCCATGTTCTGCCTACCCGATCCCACTTCGAGTCCCTTTGCGCAATTTACTTCGCCATCTATCTGAGTTAGTAAAATAGGAGAACTGCTTAATACCTACAATCCCCTTGATAATCTGCTTCTGGCATCTGTTCCTGTTGAAAATATTTACTACTGATGAGTTCCCCATACTGGCATAGCACAGTACAGTACACCTTCGGCACGCCGGGGACTCATTCAATCGTTGAGGCGGCCCGATATGCTTACCTAATCAGACCTTCCAACAGATTCTGTGTTCAACTCGGCCATGTGGTGAAAGAGATTTCGGAGCTTTTTAGCGTGGTTAATGGCATAGGTTAGCTTCAGATCTTTACCGAAGGTCGTATGGTCAATGAGCTCTTGCTGTGACCTGACCAGTAGAAAACATCTCCGGGGTTGCAACACTTTCCCTATTCTTAATCTCGGAATATTCTAAGGGACTAAAAAGCGACAGATACAGGCGAAGGGATGAGCGCTAATATCACTGACAATCATTTTCTAATACATTTGACTAAATTCTCCTCCACCGTCTGGATACTGGTTATACCTATAGCGGCCTCCTCGGGCTGCCGGGGACACCGTGCGATGCTCGCAACAATAAATGGATGAGGCATTCAAGCGGATTCAAGGTGACCCCCAGCAGGAGATGAGGCCTCCTCAATACATACAATTCGATCGATAGCACGCCTCTGCTATCCTTGCCTACGGATGAACTATTCGGCAGATGGATGAAAAATGAAATACATGTGTGACTTAGAAGTATCATACCAATAGCTCGCTCCCCATCTGTCCGCAAGGCGCACGAGAAACCTTTCCTGGCGCTAAGAAATTCTCTGATAGAAGCCTACAGATAAGCCCTCACCGCTGGCCACGTAATCGATGATCCTCAAGTCAAATTCAGTGTGCCTTACGGCCAAAAGATATGAAATGCATCTTCTCCTACTAGCGGGCAGCCGCATATCGCTATCTGGTACGGCTGGCCAGACGGACAGCTTTTCCAATCTTTTTTCAGATAGCTAGCAAGCCCAAGAATTCTAGTGAAATATGTGGGCAATTCTGCCTCACGAGATACAAGCACCGGGCAAGGTATTTCGTACAAGCCCGAAATATAAAGGCGTTTTCGTACAAGGTGTGAATAACGGGATGTCTAGGCAGGGATGTCTAAGACATGGAGTTTTGCATGGGAAAAGACAACAACATGAGATCACTATGATTTGCTATTCGGTGTTTTTGCTTCTCTCATCACCACCACTAATGGGCTTTACTTGGCGACACTTGTACGAAAACATGTTGCCTGGTGCTTGGACCGGTATATATCCACATCCGAATACCGTATTATCTGGGTTATTCGCCTGCCACTAGTACCAATATTCTGGTGAAACTCGTTTTCACGCTAAGAGGTCAAGGGGAGGTGTGGCGTAATCCGCCAGCTCCGCTGAGTAGAAAGTATGATATGCTTTAGGGATAGGATTTTCACGAATCTTTTCGTCCCTACTCGAGTAGACTTTTGTTATTTATTTAAAGTAAACAACTAGTTAACTAAGAAGGACTTTGCGAAAAATCCTGACTCACACTTATTCTGACCTCTTAGGATGGAAGCGAGTTTCGCTAGGTTATGCGGATATTGTGCCTGGACAAAATTAACCGATCACCGGGGTGAGCGTTGCAACCAAGCGCTTCCGGGTCACCACAAAAATCATTACCACTTAACAGGCACCTCATATCATACAAGTAATACCTTCTCCTTTTTTATGAAAGCATGATTGATGGTATCCCATATATCGAGACATTCCGGTCGTGTTTAAAATCTGGAACACTAGCCTATTTTAGTAATCGTGATAGAAAAAACACTCCGTTAAGAAAGTTGTGTAGTGCCCAGAATACCGCGAAATCCGCACTGCTCAGTATGACCGTGATGGAAAAGAGAGAATCCGCGTAGATTTTCTCCCGATTGCCCAAATAAGTTAGGGCCTGTTTGGATGAAATGGTTCCGTTCGATTGGCACATACAAATGACCATTTCCTTCCGTTCCAAAAAGGTGTAAGCAAAACGACTGTTCGGTACAAATGGTAATCATTCCGTTTCTTAGTGGTGACAACAAGATGCCATGTAAACATATCATGAATATTTTTGCCATGTAAAATAATTACCTTCTATGTTATAATATCAGTTTTAGCAATCCCTGATTCCTATCAACCTACATTTCAACCAATCTAGTGGCCAGTATGATCTAGTAAAATTCCTTCAAGCAACGAGGCTAGTGTGAAAAATTTTCATGGAGCAACAAGAAATGGTTGACCCTTGGCGACAACCATTTCCACAGATCAAACCATTTCACAACGGAATGGCTGCCACTTCTTCCTTTTTTGCCAAACAGGCCCTTAGTGTTCCAGATTTTAAACACGACCGGAATGTCTCGACAGGTTATGGGATACTGGGTGCTGATTGCTGCCACGTATTTAAAATTATTTTTACTTATTTTTCTTTGTTGGATTGCATCAAGGTAAAAATTATGAGTGTTCGTTGATCGGTTAATTCTGTCCCCGCACAATATCAAAAAAAACTGAACCCGCAACGGGAAAGGCACCAACCACCCTAACAGCCCGCGCTGAGTTCAAGTCGCTTATCAAATTCCAACTCAGTGGTTACCCTGGGATGTTCAGTTATTTTTGATATGTAACAATGCGTTGAAATAAGTAGGGGCCGATGCAAACATTTAATACAGTGGAATGGTTCAAAACAAGCCTAATCCCGGCCACAGGGGCCCAAGCGAAGGAGTTTTATTGTGAATTTGAGACAGATCAAAAAGGAAAACTCTTATTTCAACGTTACTAGCGGCAGGCGAATTGCGTTCATTGGGGGGGAGACATTTCATACAACTAGTTTTTCTTGAGCCAGGCACCGATCACCAGCTGAACTGAGAATTTATTTTCAGAGACTCTAGGATCCCCCGATCTCTTTGAATTCAGCGATTTGTGGAGTATCGGAGCACTGCCGCCTTGAGGAAGACTACGATAACAAATGACCTGTCTGGTTGTCTTTGTTTTTTTGCAATGGAAAAACGCCACACAACGCACACAGTACTCGTAGGTGTTGTTCGCCTTGCCTCATCTACATCTTAGCGAAACCTGACACCCACGAAATCCCCCCCGTTGTAGCCCCAAGGCTGATCTAAGGGGGACTCTAAATGGTGGGGTGTGGGTACAGTACTAACTTGATTCTAATTATTCGAAGGTTAACACATTGGACTCGCTGCTGGTGAAGTGTGGTGATAGCGCAAATACTGGAGGTCTTGGATGATAGTTTCTATGGATTTACATTGCGTTTTGGATGCCTGGACTTAGAGAGGGGTGCAGGCTAGGCTTCTTCCATGGCTCAGGTGGTGTGACTTCCAAGAGATTATAATCCTGTTTGTTCGATCGCAGAAGCTTCTCTAAACGGGCTTGTTCCTGCGGGCGCCTTATACCAGACCATACCAGTACATTTTTTACGTCGAAACCACATAGCTTGCTAGAAAATCAGAACAGCCCCGCTTTCCCTTACCTCAATATCTCTATCGTTTGACTCTACTGTAGCTCACTCAAGAACCCATTCTCTGAATCCTGTTCAAATATCACCTGCAGAACAGCAACGAAAAGGAGAGATGTCACAATCTTGGGCCGGGGAAGTTAGCAACTCTTTCAATAACAACATCAACAGTTTCAATATCTATTACTTGATTAGTGCAGACGATAAGGCTGAGATCCTCACATGGATATCTCCGCTGGAGCCCTGGATACGACATGATAGTATTAGAGCCCACCGGATAGAACATGTGGGGGACTGGCTCTTACGAACACCGGAGTACCGGAGCTGGTTCAATGGTTTTCGCGGTGGAGAATCTGAGAATTCGACCTTGTTTTGCTATGGAAATCCGGGAGTCGGAAAGACCTACTTCACGTAAGAAATCATATACCCTGTGAAGCAAAGGTGCTGCTAAGAAACTCTGATCGTAGCTCCTTGGTAATAGATACTTTGGGCGATTGGGCAATGAGAGAAAATGCTAAAGTTGCTTGCTTCTACTTCGACTTCGCCGCCCAGAAAGAGCAATCCCCAACGGCCGTCCTGAGTTCCCTTCTAAAACAGCTTGTTGACGGACGCGAAAGGATTCCGGCAGAGATCGTCCAGGCCTTTCAGCTCCATAAGCGGGCTACGGGGGGGCGGAGACTTGGACTCAGCCAAGTTGTGAAGATGTTACAGGATCTCTCATTATCACACCGCACCTTCATATGCATTGATGCCTTAGATGAATGCATGGCCAAATATCGCGCACAGCTGCTTAAGTCACTAGGGCAAATTCTTCGCGGGTCCCCGAGCACGCGGATTTTTCTCTCCGGAAGATTGCATATCCGGAATGAAGTGGAGCAGAATCTCCCTCGGATGGTAGTGGCTGTATCCACTGCGCCCACTAGGGATGATATCATCCGATTCCTCCGAGAGAAACTGAAAGAGGACACAACACCGGAGGCGATGGACAAAGGCTTGGAGGAGGACATTATAAAGAACATTCCCGAAACGGTTTCAGAACTGTAAGTGAGGAGCATGGGCCCTGAAAAAGATACCGTAAACTATGAGCTAACGGTTCTGTGTCTAGATTTCTGCTGGTATCACTAAATATAGAGATGATCCTACAGGAAACGACACTCCATCGAAGGCGAGAGAAGCTCGATGCTACGACAAATGGTTTGGGCTTGGGGGATGCATACGACGCAACCATAAGGCGGATAAAGGAACAGGGAGGAGGTGAGGCGAGGCTCGGGATGGAGGCTTTGATGTGGATTTCGCATTCGCGGAGGCCATTGACGGTGGCTGAGATCTGTCACGCCCTAGAAATCGAGGGATCAACTGACATTAATACTGAAAATATGCCTTCGATCCAGACAGTGTTACACTGTTCCCAAGGACTTGCAGTCGTCGATAAAGGGTCTTCGATTATTAGGCTCATCCATTCCACGCTTAAAGAGCATCTCTCCCGCCATCCCGACTTGCCTGACAGACCTCACTTAAAAATCGGGGAGCTTTGCTTGACATATCTCAATTTTCAAACAATTCGGGATCTTTCGGTCGGCTCTGCTCCTGACCTCCGAAATACACCCTTCCTGGAATATTGTTCTTTGCATTGGGGAACCCACATGCAAGTGGGGTTCTCGGAACACTCAAAAAAACTTGCGATTGCCCTTCTTAATCGGTACGATAACCATATATCAGCCGAGTTGCTTTGGGAGTCCGTCAAGAAGCACCTTTTCTCTCGTTACGTTAGCTCTATCAAGCCATTTTCTGCACTACACTGTATTTCGTATTTCGGCATTACCAAAGTTGCAATTGATTTGATCAGAACGAAAAGATGGGATCTGAACGAACGAGACAACGCGGGGCTGACACCACTAATGTGGGCGGCGAGGTGTGGGCATGAAGAAGTTGTGGAATTGCTCTTGCAGCAGCAGGAGACTCAACCCAATATGCGGGATGGACAATATGGTCAAACAGCACTCTCGTGGGCTGCTAGGGCTGGGTATGAAGGGGTAGTTAAACTATTTCTTGGTCCGCCATTTGTCAATCCTGGGAGCATAGGACGCTGGCGTGTCACACCACAAGCCATTCGTCTACTTTTTGGAAGGAAATACATCAATCCAGACAAGTCAGACAATTATCGCCGGACACCTCTCTCCTTGGCAGCTAGGGATGGGCGTGATGGAGTAGTGAAGCTACTGCTGGGGCGGAAAGAGGTTAACCCGGAGAGACCAGACAGGAATGGCCGAACTCTGCTCTCGTTAGCCGCAGAAAATGGGCGAGACGAAGTAGTAAAGCTACTCTTGGGACGAAGAGAAGTCAGTCCCGATAGACCAGACGACAGTGGCCGAACAGCTCTTTCGTGGGCCGCTAAGGGCGGGTGTGATGAGGTAGTAAAACTCCTTTTGGAACGGGAGGAAGTCAGCCCCGATAGGCCCGACAAGATCGGTCGAACGCCGCTCTGGTGGGCGGCCTGGAATGGGCGTGTTGGGGTGGTGAGGGTGCTGTTAGAAAGGAAAGACGTTAACCCTAATAGGCTGGACAACGATAGCCAAACTTTGCTCTCGTGGACCACCCGAAATGAGCGTGTTGGGGTAGTGAAGCTACTTTTGGAGCGGCAAGAGGTTGACCCCAGTAGGTCAGACAATGATGGCCAGAAGTTGCTTTTCTGGGCCGCCAAGAATGGGCACGATGGGGTAGTCAAGCTGCTGCTGGGGCGGGAAGATTTTGACCCAAACAGGCCAGATAATAACGGCCAAACTTTGCTCTCGTGGGCCACCCAGAATGGGAGCGTTGCAGTAGTGAAGCTACTTTTGGGGAGGAGTGAGGTCGACCCCGATACACCAGACAAAGATGGCCGAACGGTGCTCTCGTGGGCCGCCAGGAATGGGCATGATGAAGTAGTGAGGCTGTTGTTGGAACGGGAAGACGTCAACCCCGATTGGCCAGATATTAATAACCAAACCCCTCTCCAGTATGCTTCCAGGAGTGGGAATGATATTATAGTAGAGCTACTGTTGAAACGAAGAGACGTTAACCCCGATAGGTCAGACAACTACGGCCAAACTTCAATATCTTGGGCCGCTAAGTATGGGCATGATGGAGTAGTTGAGCTACTCTTGAGACGAAAAGACGTTAATCCCGATAATCCAGACAATGATGGCCAAACACCGCTTTCCTGGGCCGCCATGAATGGATGCGATAGAGTAGTGGAACTACTTTTGAAACGCGAACACGTTATCCCCGATAGGCAAGACGATCATGGCCGAACACCTCTATTTTGGGCCGCCAGGAATGGATGCGATAGAGTTGTGGAGCTACTTTTGGAACGGCAAGACGTTATCCCCGATAGGCAAGACAATCATGGCCGAACACCACTATTTTGGGCAGCAAAGAATGGATATGATAGAGTGGAACTACTTTTGAAACGGGGACACGCTACACCTGATAGGCCTGACAGTAGTGGCTGAACACCTCTCTCTAGGCCATCTATAATGGGCGCTATCAGATACTAGAGCCCCTGTTAAACAAGCAAGATGTCAGTTCAATAGGGCAGACAATGACGGCCGAGCGCCGTTCTAATGGGCCTGCCTGGATGAGTTTCCGGGGTAGTAGAGCTGATCGAAGACCGAAAGGCTGTAACTTTAGGCGCGGTATAGGGCCCCTCAGATATAACCCCCTCCCCCCACACACACGACCGGTGCCCCCTTGCCTAATCACTCGCCCCGTTTACAACATTAGGAAACACTTTACAACTATTACTTATTATCACCACCTCTGGTTCTCACTCGGTCCCTTGCAGCAATAGGACTGTCTTATGGACATCACCGTTCGTTTTTGCCCGGGATGGCAAGTGGGCCGGCAGGTTCTGTGTCCTCAGGACGGAGATGTTGGAAGTGCTTCCCTGATGTAATTTCTCTTTGCCTTTTTACGGAGTTTTATGGACCAAATTTAGATTTTTTTCGGATAGACCCGCATTCTACTATTGTATTTTTCTATTCACCTGCTTAATAATAGAACAGACTTTGTTTAGAATGTAGCGTTGTGACAAGATTTATTTTAGGCATTCCTATTTAAAACCGGTTGAAATATCATAAAACAAAAGCTAAAAGAACAAATATACAGTCAACGAACCCTTGGGGCCTAGTGTGAAATTCCGTGGAAAATGTTCTGTGAGATGTCATCATTTCGCTGAGATAGTGTGCGATTGGGCAGTGGGTTGAAGACAAGCTACAACTGAGTTCCCAGCCTTCCAGTCCGTCCTTTGAAGGATATTAGGATGGACTACCCCCGGGAATGTGAGGACCGGATGGAACTATAGCTTGTGCCTTCGGCACTAGCCACGATTAAAATCATGCACCTACGAACGAATCATAAACACCCATCATGAGTCATCACTCGTGCCGTCCACATCATCGCCTGCAGCCCCCACCATCTCCTGCGGTCCCTGAATACCCCCGGAAATCCTATATAGTCCCCTGCGTCCCCCACAGTCCCCGGCTGTGCCCCCCTACGCGGAACACACATATCTCACCCTGTAGCACCTGCCGTCCTGCACTTTGACCACCCCGGAAGCTCTACTCCCGGGAAGGTGATGACCGGGCAGACTGCAGGGGACAATAGTCCTAGTTTTTGGACCTCCGGCACCAGCCCAAATAGAAATCATGCACCTCAGAGTGAATCATTTGAGCATCATGAGATATCACTCGGTCCATCCAGGGCAGCCTGTAGTTCCCCACCGTCCCTTATCGTCCCTCACTATCCCCGTCCATCCTCTACAGTACCCTGCTCAAGGACAGCCGTCCTGGGCTTTGAACACCATTGCCGGACTACTTTTAAACTTGGACGGCGATATACGGCGAAACGAGACAGCGAAACGAAACTAAGAGCGCCAAGGAATCACACCTAATACGATCGCACACAGAAGCGGGGGAAAAACTCTTCTCTTCACAACAACAACTCCTCGCTCAACGACACCTGTCAACTAACTCAACTAACTAGGGCAAAGACAGGAGTATATATCATCACAAACTCCTCCTATCCTCATCAGGAGGTACCACACACTTTCTTCAGACAGTTTGCTCTATGTCACATCTTTCCCCCTTTTTTCCGGAAACTCATGCTAACAAAATGCAGAAACAAACATCACTATCTCTCCAGGTGTCCTCCGGGTGTAAAACACTTTTACTGCCTTTCAGCCTCCTTTCCGATTGCTGCATTCCTGCATAGGAAATGCTTTCCACAAACATGCCTGGAAGCCATATCCCATATGCGGGACTCCACAGCAATTCCCAGGAAGATGGCAAAAGAACAAAGGAGATAGTTGAAGCCGAACACTTATGGTGGCACTGCCCATATTGAGTGTCCGGTTTCTACTCGGCTGCTGGAGTACTACATGATCTGTGGGCGTTCATCAGCAAAAAAATCAACCTGCACCCTGCTCCTGCCCTCCCTGTGCGCCGGACGTTGTGGAGGCATATAACCTAAACTCCAGTTCTGGGTGCGGACGCTCCGGACGCAACCAGAAGCTGTCCCCCCCAGCAACCCTCTGCCCTGCGGACAACCCTACCGTCCAGTTACACCCCATGCACCCCCCTGCATGCTACCCATTTCCTGACGTCCTGCGACTTCACTCTCCTTCTTCCTAATAAGTCCTACAAACCCCCCCCCCACAGGGTTTCTTCCTATGATACTGCGCTACCTCCTGATTCCATCCTAAGTTCCCCTCTCAATCCCCGCTCTGTCCCGCACCCCCCCAGATACGCTCCTTTTCACTCTCTACCTCTCAATTCCATCACATATCTCCCCGCATCTACCGGCCGTGCCCCAGCCCTTGACGTTTTCTCTCACCACCTCCGGATCCTGATGTTTATTCCCAGGTGTCCTGAGGACACCCCCAACAACCCATCTTGTCAGCCAGGCACCCCGTGCAACCCATCTAGTGAGCCAGGCCCCCGTATAACTTATGAGGTCTGCCAGATGTCCTCTACAAACCATCTCGTAAGCCGGACGTCTTCGGCTATCTATCCCTTCGACCAGACGTCCCATAAAATCTCTCCTTTCGGCCGGATATCCTACGATGTGCTCCTGGCTTTTGACTGTTCGCCTGACACATTTCTACCCCTTGTGAACCTACAGAACCTACAAGTAGCCACGAGAAGATCTGCCCATAGCTGCTCATCTTCGAATGACTGACCTGACATATCGCGACGTGGTAGCCGCATATTATCTCCCGCAGACCACCCTCTCAGCGCCTCTCCACCATTACAGTTTTATTACTTCTAGGCTTCCGGGCTTCCGGGCAGCCTTGCTACGTGTATTATCAATTCTATTACTCCTCTATCGATACATAATAATATGTTCATAGTGTAGTTATAACACAATCCCCCAAGTCCTCTCGGTCACTTTCTCCAACCTGCTCCAGCGCATCCGCAAGTTCTCCAGACAGAGCTGACTCCACCAGGCCTCTCAGAGTATCTGCTAGGTCAGGGCCGCTGCCCCTGGCCGATTCTGATACATCAAGCTCCAGATCGATCCCAAATTCCCGCCTCAATGTATTATCCTTAATGGAATACCCTGGTCTTCTCTGAGCACGCTTTCGGTGCTCCGGGGCAATTTTGGCCCACAACGCTGTCTTGATCCGTGCAATCATTCCACCCTGAATGCGCTCTCTAGTATTCTGCCATGTCTGTGTCTGACGTTCTAGTAGGCCTGCCTTTCTATTAGCTCACTTATCACCCGGCTCGAGCACTTGCGGTTTTCCCGAGTGTCCAGATGCGTTGGCCAAAAGGGATCCGGACACTGCCGAAAACCCCAAGTCCGCCCGGTGTGTCTTACCTCCGGCATTAGAAGATGTGAAAGCCACTTTATCGATAAAGATTCCAGTTTGCCTGCATCACAGAGAATGACACAGCATGGCCGCAGTCAGACAGATAAACGGACCGTCAATCTTACCGAGAAATCTCGCATCTGTCATGCCTTTCCTTTTAGAGCTAGAATAAAATTGGGCAAAAAATCATGCTTGGAATCTGTGGCGCCAGGAATCTAAGAGAAACTGCCTGTCCACCGTATTGGATAGGTTTTTTTAGCTAGGGTCAGAGACAATCGTGAAAATTGTTGGACCACTATACCTCATATTTGTCCGGTGGGCAAAGGAATCTGTCTTGCTCTAGTAGGTATGCCACCCATGGTACACACCCCGCAGCATTCTCCATATTTAGCTTATAGAGTGCAGTTATATACCCCTTTGCAGTATGCAAATACTGTGATATGTATCCGCTATGCTTTGCCCGAACCTGCAAAAAGCCCGACCGCCAACCGGTCTATTTAGTCTGGCGGATTAGATATAGGATACTGATTAAGGGTCACTTACCTGATCACTGGAGGCCGGGGTAGCAGCGGTAAAGTTTGGAAAGCCCAGCTCTCTCCGGGCATCCTTCCAACATCTGCGAACTGCTTCGATTAGGCTAATTGCATCTGGAAACGGATTTATGAATATTGTCCACTCCCACATCAGGTCACGGGGTTTGAGCACAATGCTACACTCAAGTCCTGTGGCCATATTTTGTCTCCTGCTTGTGTGTTGTTCACTCACGCTATCCAATTTGGGTGTTGTTGGACCTGAGTGGCTCGGAGTTATGACTGGTAGCTCTAGCGAACCCAAGGTGGTGGGCGGGGGAGAGCGGATCGCAGGTGTGAAATGGTTTTGGCTAACACGTACTGGAACAGGTGCTCTCTGTCGGGGGTAATAATTTGCTCGGCCGGAACTCTGCGTATGCCCGGGAGTGACCGCAATTATCAAAGGTTGTGTTTCACGAAACCGATACTGAATTGATCTTTGTGCCCCCCAACCCGATGATAAATGCTCCTTCTCCCCCCCCTGTTCTAACTCCTCCTCCTCCTCCTCCTCTTCCTCCTCCTCCTCCTCCTCCTCCTCCTCCTCCTCCTCCTCCTCCTCCTCATCCACCTCAGTCTCCTCACTCTGGTCATTATAATCCTCATACTCCCCCTCTTGTGAGTCAATGCTGTCATCGGCTGATGGCCGCCCACTGTCTTCAAGAATAGGTTCTGGTACCTCAAGTCGTGATGCGGCTAGCACTAAGGCGGTACCCCTACTTTCTGGGGACCCCAACGGATGAGATGCAAGTGGTGCTGGGATGATGGTAAACCTGTCCCTGGCTCTGGATTTCTGGACATGGCCGCTGCGCACCTCCCTTTGTATTTGCCTGCCCTGGCTAGACAGACGTGTTCTGTCCGCCATAAGCCGCCGTTGTTGTTGTGACATATTGTGTAGGTATATAGTGATAGAATAGCATTGTAGTGATTGGAAAATGTGTATTAGTAGGTAATATGGGGTTTGAACCTAGTTGATGAAAAGTAGTCTGAACGCCGGCTTTAACAGCCAGGGCGGTTTGCCGCTTGTCACTCGCTTTCATGTTCGATATCCGCGGGAGACATCTGCACGACTGAATTGCCACCTGTTATTGGAATTAGCACCTGAGCTAGTAGTATTCCACCTGAGCGTGCACTGTATCACATTACGAATGTTATGTATTTAAGGTTCATGATCGTGAGGAATTTGAAGGTTGTTTCTTAGAATGCGCGGACGGATCTAGTTTGAGTAGGTCCGCCAAGGATATTGTCACAACTGAGGTTAGGCTAGGGCTCGGAGCGCAGAACACCAATATCAGAAGGAACACGGTGCTTGACATGTTTGACAAATTAGGTATAGGAAGCAAAAAGATAAGGAACGGGACAACTCCGAACTGAAAACACATGGGAGAGAAATGGTCCGAAAAGCTTCCAGGGCAAGCATCTCAAGCCAGAAAAAACCAGCCCCAAACAAAAGCAAAAACAGAAATCACAACCCAAACAAAAAAGATGGACCCCGAAAACCAAAATCCGAGATGCAAAGAACGAATGTCTAAAGTGTCAAGAAAAACCACCAGGCTCCCTTCTCTACAAGTAGTGTCCGCAGACATCATTGGATGCGGACAAACCCGACCGGCCATACGTATGTTGGCTAATCCAGAAGTGAAATGTGCCGTGAGAAGAGCATGCGGACGGCTAGCAAAACTGCAAAAGCTAAACTCCAAATGATAAATAAAAAAAAAGGCAGTGTCGATACTCGGTCCGACCAGGATCAGAAGATGAGGGCGTGCCGCCCTACGGGTAGGGAGCTAATCTGAAATGGAAAGAGACTGGGAAGGACAGGAACAATCACCTGAATGCCACAAGGGAAAATGATCAGCACAAAAAAGAAAAGTCCAAGCATCTGAATCCGCATCCATCTCCTAGTATCCGTAGACTACTTCAAACAAGCCTACACCACCTGCTTATATTAGGTATTTGGAGCAAGGATGGTCTAGCCTTATTGGTAAATGTTCAGCGACAACAGAAACAGACCGGTGAGCGCTCCAAATATGTGTATCTGCTGGCGCAGCTGGAGAATCTGCTGCCAACATAGTGGAGGGAAAGGCTGGTAGTTGTAACTGCAACTTACTAGGGGTAGAGGATCCACTGCCCCTCTCGTTGGCCAGAGAGAAAATGGACAGGGTGGATTCCGGTATCGCCTCTGGTACCAGTATGTACACATGAACATATTCAGACTGCAGATCCCCAGGGTAGTGGTCCCTCTAGGGGGTACTGACTTGTGTCTCCTCCGACATGTCTGCATTCTGCCTGCCTCCTGAGGCCAGCATCACAAGATGCTGGGCTCATGCTTCCACCAGGTATGGTGAGAGGCCGCAGCCGCGAGATCGTCACTGAGATTGGAAGCGAACAGAGGGCTATAGGGTGGAGTAAGCCTCACGGCAGGTAGCGCACTTTGGTTGGCCTCCCGATGGGGTCTTTCCTGTTCAACCATGATTGTGGGGTCAATTGTGGGCACTGTGCGGACGATCGTTCTCCGGGGTTCCACTGTGTCCGCTGGATGGATTGGCTCATCAGATTCGGCCAATGCTGTTCGGTCACACTTGCCGTTCCTATTGACTATACACGTAGCTAGCTCTGAGACTTCCTTGATATTAGTCTCCCTTCCAGTTTGTTGGCTAGGCCGCAAGGCACGGTGGTTTAAGTTATCATGTGGGTAAGAAGATTGCTTACCAGGACAGGGCATAGAATTGGGAGGTGAGGCCTAGATCGTAGCACTGGCCGGATCGGCGCTGACAACAGAAAAACAATCGTCGTCAGATACAACTTAGTCGACGTCTGCCAGACCACTACGCCGCACCATTGCAGTCTTTTTCATGCTGTTCGTCGTGGTCGACCTCCTGCCTGTCTTTGCGGCCGCGGCGGATGACTCCAGGTTCATCCCGTCGTCAGAGCTATCATCATCGGTACTCAGTGACTTGTCAGGAGAACTACCTCTATTAATTCGACTTCAGAAAGATAAGGTGACGGCAGAAAGAGTCCCGTCTGCATCCGCTGTTTGGCGATACCCATAGAAAAGTAGATTAATTGGTTCGTTCAGCGTATTTGTTGACTACCAAATGCGGACATCCTGGTCACTAAGAAGTGGGACTATTTCACCAAGCGGTAGCAGCTCATCAGGTTTGTTCCGGAGCATTTAGATACCTTCTCGCATTGCACCAAGAAGCACCAGATATCCGTATCTGCGTTCTAGGACCCTGTCTATCTCCTCCAGCACGTGGTCAAAGCTGGGCTCAGCCATCCCCGGCCAGTAAACCTGCTCCCCGGTGTGCCACGGGACCTTGTCCAATCCATGAGGGTTGGGGGCACCCTGGCGCGGACTGGACAGCTCCTCTATCCACAGGCAGGCGCTGGGCAGGCCTGCCAAACCTGCGGGCGACATGTTAGCATACAGTATACAAACTAAATGCGGACTCATTGAGACAACCTACGATGATTTCCGTCCGGAATGGGAGTGGCCAGCATGGGAGCAACTCCTGCTCTCGTTAGGCTTTCTAGAGTGCTCCGATGTTTTTTTGCTATCTCTTTCAGCAAATAATTCAGGCATTCTGTAAAACCTCTGCCTGGAACAGTGTCAGGCTGCCAGAGTGGAGCCCTGCCACCCTGCAGTAGTAACGGGTACCAGAGTAAGAGAATGTTAATGAATGGCGGCCTATTGGACGTCCGTACTCTACCTACAGCTTAGGATCATGTGTTGCTCTATCTTAGGGTTCATGCCGTTCCAGCAGCTACTATAATCCTGATTTGTAATGCCTGGTTTCAGGAAGCCGCAGACATACTTACACCAGGAAACATCACTATCCTTTTCATGGCCCGGCGTTTTCTTGTAGGTGAATCCAGCTTTTGAGGGAGCCATGTTAGCTTAGGAGGTGAGTTGTTTGTGCTGGATAGAGAAATAACAATAGCGTGTGCCTGCCGAATAATAAGGGAAGTGCTGCTGATGGTGGGGGAACTCTGCTGACGATGGGGGAGCTCTGCGAACGATAAGACGAGTCTACGGACGATAAGAGAGGTCGGTCGATAAGAGGAGTGTGAAGATGATAGAAGGCGTTCTGCGGACGATCAATGGCTGTGACAAGACGATTAGCAAGGGAAACATAGATAGGTAGTGCGGAATTAAGCTGAGGATATAGTAGTGGCACCGCCGACGAGTAAGAAGTTGTGCTCAGCTTGATCTCAATACGTTGTATTAGGATAAACGTGCGGATCGATGAAGGATGTGATTGTGGTTCAGTAAAGGAGTATGGAGAGAGGATGGATGAGGGAGGGAGGGAGGGGGAAGCTTTATAGACCGCATGAGGACGGTGGGTTCGCAGGATCGTGCCCTGTACAAACTTGAATATTGGGATCTTGAAAAGTCAGGTGATTCGGACACAAAGGGGGGTAAGTTCAGGATAAGGGTTAAAGCCGGAAAGGAGCCACACAGGAGCCACAACCAGGAGCCAAGACCTTCCTAAACATCTACCTTCCATATTGAGAAGACAACCGGACTATCAGTCAACAGCAGCTCGTCAACAACGAGGTTCAATTTCACACGTTGATCGTTATAGTGAATAGTACAGAATGACAGTTTGAACGTCCTGACCTGTTCGCCATCCTATCAAACAAGCTTGAAGTTACTCCCTGCCTGTTGAAAGAAGTCTGCTTTTGTTCTTGAAAGACTAGACCAGCCGCAGGCCGTCTCACCTCATCAGCACAGATCCACTCTGTCAAACCACTTGCAAGAAAAACACCACACTTGAACATGATAACCTCAAACTCAACCAAGTGTCCTTATCGCAGGCGACAGTATCAACAGACAGCTGCATATGAAAAGCACCATCAAACAATGGATCTTGATAGTGTTCTATCCCTCCGAGTGTGTGCAACTGCAAACCCAGGCTCACCGCAGCCGACCACTTTCGGACGGCATGAAAACGTCGATCCGGACGACTCAGACTATGAATCTGATCCCATGCCGGAGATTGAAGACCAGGGGGCATATAAGTAGATAGAAAATAATAGGCAAGACGATTCGGATGCGGAGGACACTTCTGAACAACTTGCTCGTGGGGGCCCATCCAGCTAAGCGATTTCCCAGGTGCTGGAAGACAACTCTGTGATATTGTTAACTATATAGTGCTCAATTTGGCAACAACAAATGACCCCTGGAGCCCTTTCTCTTCAGAAGTGAACTTTAATTTAGCCAGTTGGTTTGTCCGGAACAAGTTAGCCAAGTCCCAGGTTGACGCGTACTTTGCTGACGGATTGGGTGGTACTGATGCCAGATCGTTCTGGTCAGTGTATTCTATGCGACAACATCTTGACGAACTGGACCCATTTAGTGATTACCTGGTGTGGACCGATGCTGCAATTGACGATGGTCAGCATGCGGCAACCTTCTATTATGGGAATATTCTTGACTGTGTTCGTTTCCTGATCGGCCACGTTGCGTATAGATCCGACATGCTCTACGCGCCTGTGCAGGAATACAATTTAAGTCCGGAGCGATTATACTCGGGGATGCATATGGCAGACTGGTGTTGGGATACGCAGGTATGAAATATGTCCTGACATCTACAAATGCTCCTTGTTTCCAGTGCCGACGTTTGATTGCATTTCCTGGTAGAATACTCTGCCTGCCGGGTCAACTGTGGTACCTATTATCGGATTGTAGGACCAGACTCACCTAAACAATTTTTCTGGGGACAAGAAAGACTGGCCGGTCTACATGCCAATCGACAATAGCCTTTCCCAGACAAGAAACAGCCCTGCCAAGATGCCAGTCCTACTTGTGGCATTGCTGCCTGTACCGCGAAAGCTCACTGGTGAATAAACCTAGGCCGATGAAACCCAACGGCAAATCAATCCGGATTCTCTGTGGGCTGCCTTGGATCTTGTCCTCCCACCGTTGCACTATGTTTCCCATGAAGGCATGGTTATGGATTGTGCGAATGGTAAAACACGCCGTTGTTTTCCCATCCTGTCGGCCTGGATTGCAGATCATGCAGAACATGTAGCCTTGCATGGGATAGGCAGCAAGTCATGCCCAAAGTGTGACATTCCATGCAACGAGCTTGGTGCAAATCCGCAAGAGGTATATAAGGTCCGCGACTACGCCATTTATGTAGAGAAAGCTAGGCAGCTTGAGTCGGGAGAGGCTACTAGCACCGGGGAGTATTTTCGGCAGGTGGGCATGACAATTGAATAAAATATATTCCCTGAACTGCCCGGAGTGAACCGGTCCGACCTACACACGCCGGGCCTCTTGCACAACATTTACCTCGGCCTATTCAAACATATGATGCAATGGGTAGAAGCGTTCCCAAAAACGCATAAACTGCAGCAGGTATTGGACGATGCCTGAACAGAAATTCCGCCTTATCCGGGATTCAGTGTACCAAAAAGGCCGATCGAGAAGTCACACAATGGCAGGGAAAGAAAATGCGCAACCTTAGCCGGTGGATTGCGGCCCTACTGGCGTCCGCATTGCCACTCCGAACAGTTCTCAGCATCACGATTTTGAGATTACCTTGAAGTCTGTTAGTACTCTGGTTGATTTCTCCCTCATGGCCCAATATCGCAGCCATACACCAGATACACTTTCCTACCTGGAAAGGTATCTGCTAACATTTCACCAGATGAAAGACATTTTCCTTGAATTCCGTTCCTCGAAAGCTGCCTGAGGAGAAGCAAACCGCCAGGATCTGGAGTTACGGGATTTAATCGCCAATGAATGTACTAATGAGCGTGGCCGTACCACTGCAGCCAAACGGCGTCGGTAGACGGCTCAAGAGAGACTTCAGAGGGTTGATCAGCGGGCGGCTTTTATCCGCCCGGAAAACCACTTCAATTTAATCAAAATGAACTATCTTAGTCACTTTTCCTCCCATGTACGACGTTTTAGATCCATATCAATGAATTCCACCGAGATCTGTAAGCTAGCACATAAGGATCTAATCAAAGAGGGCTCCAGCAGGTCAAACAAAAAGGAAGCTGCCCGCCAGATCTTGTCACACTATGGCTGCCAGCAAGCCCTAGGAATGAGGCTACAGACACTAAACGTTCTTTCGAAGGCAGAAAATGTCGTCGCAACTGAAGGCACGGGGAGGGAGACAGCGGCTGCGTCTCGGAGGATTCTCGAAGGCCGGATGAAGAACGCCTGCACGCTGACCAAGTTCTGCAGAACCTGGAATATGGATTATGGGGACATAATGGAGGAGATGTTACCTTTTACCAAGCAGACTCAAGCAGATGACTATCCGCTCTCTTCTGACACTACCGAACTAGGGTTACTTCCCGCTGAGGAATTTACGCAACTTGCAATTCTGGTTGGTGACTTTCAGGAAACAGACATTTTCCAGATTCACCGAGCCCGCAGCACCGGAACAAGGGATTTCCGTACCGGCGGTCCCAGAAATGATTGTTTATGGATCAAGGCGGGTGGAGAGGCCAGTTATGAAAATCTTCGGGGCAAGGGAGTGGCGCAATTGTTAGCCCTTATGAAGATAAGAAAGGTCTTGAGCGAGGACGCTGGTATGCGGCACCTAGCACTACTTCCCGTGCTTGATCGAATCAATTCTTGTAGATTCCGTCTCACCAGCCGACATATAGGAGTCGCGCTGCGGCGTAGTGCTAGAGAGATGCGAATAGTTGATATAGGGACACTGATTGGACAGGCGCAGGTAATTCCCGCCGGGGAGGGCCAAGGATAGTAAATCATAGGGTTGATCTGGAGACGTTCAATGAAGGATATTACATTATTCTATACTACTAGATTGTGCACACGGCCGAGGTGAAGCTGGACGCTTAAGATAGCAATTGCCACCAGGGTGCCCGGATTTGTAACAGGTTTATTCCTGTCTAACGAAAATACAATAGGACCGGTGATAGGCCTGCTAGCGCTCGTGCTAAGGGAGGCTTCAGGTGACTAAAGGCAAGAGATAATAGTTGAAGGACAGATTGGGCTTGGGGACTCAGGGATTGCCGTTCAACCAAGTATATTCTTAGACTGAAGGTCTGTCAAACCCTGCTGTCTCCTGCTAGCCAGGAGACTGGTTTAAATACAAAACCCAAGAGCCATAGTCTTCCTGCAATCACAATCATTACCAGAAGGTGTGCACATACCGGAATCCTGTAATCCTGCAAGACCAAAGAAAGAAACAAACAAACAGTGCTCAGCCTTGGCCCGTGTTACATGACCATTCCATACCCGGAATCCTAAATATAAACTTCCAACAAAGCAAACTAAACATAGCAATACGATAGCATGGCCTATCTGACTCAGAGACAGTGGCTGAGCTGAAATCAAATAAAATAAACCAAATATAAATCCACTAAACATAGGAGATCCTGCACTGCCCGCTCCTGTGTACCGTTACCGGAACATGTACACATGTTACATTCCCTTATTCTGAAAAATCAACAATCTTTCCAAATTCCTCGCTCTTCTCAGCACTATCGTGGGTGTGCCATAGAAGGCTGTCGTCATCTGTGGGGAAATAGTCCTGCTCCGAGCTGCTAGAATCATATTCCTCATCGTCATAGAGTTCCCAGAAGTCATCTGGGCAATCGTTTGCGGTACAGCGTGTGGAGGAAACTTCCCTGGGTTCCCAGGAAGCTTTAATGTTGTGGGAGGTGATCTGGGCCGTCGGTTCTGCTGGGTGGTCGGTGTCCCAGTATTCCTGTATAAGTTCCAGGGAGTGGTCGAGGTTCTCGATAGGTTCTCAGGAGTTGTCAGCTCGCTCATAGCCTTTCCAGTGGACCAGGAATTCGTGCCTGTTGTGCTGGCGGCGGTAGTCGAGTATCTGCTCTGCTTCCCATTCTTCTGCATTGTCGATTAGGATGGGTGCTGGCTTGTCCATTCTGTGGGACTTGAATCTATCACGATCGTTCTCTCTATATTGCTTAAGGGAGGAGACGTGGAAGTAGGGTTTCTGGTGGGCCATTCTGGGCCGGAGATGTTGCTTGTAGTTGTCAGTGTTAGGTAGATGTTCTAGGACCTTGAAGGGTCCGAACCAGCGTGGTTCTGGCTTCTTGGATCGTCGAGAGGAGGAGGTATAAGAGCGGCCTCTAACAAGAACTCTCCTGCCATTCTTGAAGGGTTCTGTTAGGGGTTTGCGGCGTTTGTCAGATTGGACAGTCTAGCGGAAGGTAGCATCCTTTCTGGCCAAGTCTGCTTCCATTCTCGTTGCTTCATGGGCATTTAAGATATCGTCCACTGCTGGTACCTTACTGGCGGATCTCTGGACAGGGTTGAATATCTTCCAGGGGCGTCCCTAGAGGGAATGGTATGGTGTCGTCTGATTCAATGCCAAAATCGCTAGAGGAGGCATAGCTTGTATTGATCGGTAGGGGTTGGATAGGGTCAGGTAGCTGAAGGCTGTCATAATCAATAGTGGGGTCCTTGGGGCTTATATCTAATGGCCCTGGGGTTCCCTCATGGATTCTCGATAGGTAGTCTGCTAGGAAATTCTTCGCTCCTGGCTGGTATTCTATTTTAAAGTCAAAGTGACTGATGTGCGTTAGCCATCTCTGCTGTCGTCCATTGAGATTCTTTTGTGTCATGAGTTTGGTGAGACTCTCATCGTCTGTAACCGGTGTAAATTGCCTGTGTAGCAAATGGGGAGCGAATGCTTCCATAGTCTCAATGATTGCGAGCGCTTCTGTTGGTGTGTGGGGTAGTTGCTTTGTGATGGCATCAGCTTCCTTCTGTGGAACGCTGCAGGTCTGACTGCATCTCTGGTTGGTCCTTGGCCTATCCAAGCGGCGGTACCTGTAGGGGATGCATCTGTAAAAAGCTATATCCTATCTGGCTTATTATAGTCGATCGGTCTAAGGACTTTGTGCTTATCTGCTGCTCGCTTAACAGCTTCCAAGGCTGCTTCCTGCCGATCCGTCCACAGCCATTCAGCGTTCCCACTCAGCTCTGTGAGCGGGGCTGTGGTGGTGGTGATGTGTGGAATGAACTGCAAGATATAATTAACAATTCCATTGAATCGCGGCAGTTCTTTCTGGCTCTGTGGTCTTGTCAAGTCCATTATAGTCCGGATTTTCTCTGGTTCAGGGTGGATGCCATCATCATCTATCATATGGCCTAGGATATCGAGCTTTGTGGTAAACAAAATACCCTTTTTTAGGTTAGCATAATAGCCAGCGTTCTGCAGCTTACTGCACGTGTTCGTAACGTCCTTAACATGCGATTCAAAGGTGTCACTGAAGCCAAATATATCGTGAATGTAGACCCATATGTTCTTGCCTAATTCGTCATGCAATAGGTGCTCCATAGTCCTCACAAAGGTTCCGGGAGCATTCATGTCTCCTTGCATCATGCCCTGGCTGGTAAAGCCGCCGAAGGGTGTCTTGATAGTGTTGTACTTCACATTATCTGGATGCACTCTGGTCTGGAAGTAGGCGTCACTGGGATCTATCTTGCTGCGGAAACGTCCCCTGGGTACTGCATTTAATATAGTATTCTGTTCTGGGATCTGTGTGTGATCCGCACGGGTGCTACCGCTCTTAAAGCGGAGGCTTACCAGGGGTCAGATTCTGCCATCACTTTTGGCTTCCACAAACATGCTGGCTCCTCCGGGCACACTGGTCCTATGGAGAATCCCGGCGTTCATATGCTTATTGATCCATCCCTTGTATTTGGGCATCAAGGGTTGTGGCGCTTTGAAGGTGGGTGTCTTTAAAGGCTTTGTCCGGTCTATGAGGCTTATCCTGTGCATTATCTTGGGTACTGGGGGCAGTTCCTCAGGTACTTCTTTGACAAATACCTTGGGGAACATCGCCAGGAAGTCTAGTACTTCCTGTGGATTCGTCATGGCTAATCTAGACTCTCTAGATTTTCCTTCACAGGTAACTCTGACCTTGTACTTGGAGATGTAAATCCTGTTCTTTTGGCAATCGATGACCGCTCCTAGCCTTATGAGATCGTCCATACTGATGAGGATATCATAGTCTGATACTGGCGTGACCAGCATAGGCACTTTGTCGACTCTCATCTTGCCTAGCTGAATCCTAACCTCAACAGAGAAGTGGCTAGTTGATCGCGATCCTTTAACTGCCATCTTCAGAGTGACGGAATTCTTCCTAGCTGTGTAGGGGATGTTGGGTGTTGTAACAAATTTGTTGGATATCAGGGTACCGCCAATGGTACCTGTATCTGCGAGGGCTCTCGCATGCTTGCCATTGATGTTGATAGTAAATTCGAGTGCTTGGAATGGCCTATCCTTAGGTGTGCATAGTGTAGTCTTGTAGGTCCTGACAAAGCCGCTGCCATCTAGCTCCTCTGTGCTGTTTGTATCGGGCTTATATTCGCCTTCGCTGTTGTCTGGGCTTTCCTCAGAGAGGGGAACATGGTTGGTCTTAACTTCTTGCTTTGTGCATTCATTTGCCATGTGTCCGCTTTCGCCACTGTAGAAACAGGCTCCTTCTGCTTTGCGGCGGTGTATTTCACCCTTACTTGGCTTGTTAGACTTGGTATAGGTCCTCTTCTTAGTGGGGGCCTTTCCTTTGCCTGTGTTCTTTGGCGTTGATGTGGTAGAGGGTTTGCGGTAGGTATTCTCTTTCTTTGGTCTTGTCACAAATCGTGACTAAGCAAGGCAGATTTCACATGACTAATAATTATTAGTCATAAAGGTATGTTGGTTTTTGCACTATGACGTCATTCGAGTCATAGCTTTCACATGACTGCACACTTGCGAGTCATTAGTTGATTATGATTGGTTAATGATTTCATGACGTCACGATCGTGACGTCATACGATGTAATGATTTCGCACATGACTCAGATTACCAGTCATGCGTTTTACGCATGCGACTCATTCGAGCGCATGATCGGGTTTATGGGTTGAGATCGAGGAAAGAGGACGTGCGCAGTTGATTCGTAAGAATCAGCTGATGGATTTCGCACCATGACCAATCATGAGTCATGGGGCTATATTATGTAATGGTGACGCGTCACCAACGTTAGGGTTGTGGGAAGATGCCTATATAAGGCGCTTGGTTCCGACCAAGAGATAGGACACGAACCATCTCTCCTCCACCTCCGGCGATTGAAATCTCAACACCACGGGAAATCATTGTCACTTTCCCCCACCCACCTCTCTTCCCCCATCATGGCTACTGCCTAGGGGTTGACGTTAAGCCATCTACCCTCCTCTCCTGAGGCACGCATGCCTCCCCTCCTTGGGGTTCTTGTTCCTGTTCAT
>Ga0307513_10002266_pt1 | contig 26843 bp, 31 predicted proteins | sample 15_EM_MG_FD_202174 | JGI IMG/M metagenome (GOLD analysis project Ga0307513, IMG submission 202174) | Populus trichocarpa ectomycorrhiza microbial communities from riparian zone in the Pacific Northwest, United States - 15_EM | ecosystem: Host-associated > Plants > Roots > Unclassified | place...
TCGCAAGTGCATAGTCATGTGAGAACTATGAGTCAAGTAACGTCATAGTGTGAAATCCAACATACCTTATGACTCATAAGTATGAGTCATGTGAAATCTGCCTTGCTTAGTCACGATTTGTGACAAACAGCCACATCTAATGGCTGTAAGATATTGGTAGAATGAGGAGGAAGGCAGAAGGCAATTATTTTCTGCTGAATGCAGTATTGCAAAAAATCCCATGAAACATGAGACTCATGCCCATCGAAGATTATCATCCTCCATTTCCCTTCAGCCTTCGCTGCTGAACTGCTTCTTGGTCCAAAATGGGTTTTTAAATAGCCTAACCCTTTAGTATTATCAGTCCACCCATTTGCAGAGTGACCAATAATAACATCCGCTGGGGCATTTTTGTCAACCCAAGCGACTTTAGTAGACTGTGCCTTGTAGATTAACATTGGGCTTAAGCTTGTCCCATCAGCACAAATTCCCTCTACTACAGTTACCATTTCCCGTGTTCCATCTAGTGTATCTTCTTATTAGTTTTATATAAAATAAAGAAACGGACAAAACTGACCAAACGACCGGAGAGCACCATTTTCCCGGAAAAGCTTGATATCAACAATCACTTTCTCAGAGCGTGAGCAGCCTAACATGAAGCCAATCTCATCAAAGTTGTAGATATTCTCTGCCTCAATGGCATACTCTTGGATAAGACCAGCCAACTAAATTGTATACATAATTAGCTCAAAATATCTTCTGCTTACTCTGGGTTATTTAATACTCACTGTATCAAAGTACATTATTAGTACTAAAGGGTTCCGGAGTTTAAGTGCACGGCAGAGCTCAATTTGTTTGCTATACTTTGAGCTAAGCTCTGGATGGCGTTGTAGAAATTCATATACCCAGTTCTCACCCAAGCGTGATGTACCTCTTTCCATTGGAGATTCACGCTTCTGCAATAAGCAGAGAGCCATTTCAGAAACCAAGGAGACCCGTGGTGGCTGCAACCAGGAGCTCAAAATCCGACAGTTTGCAACAATAGCTGCTTCCTCACCAATTGTGAGCTTCAGCCTTGATTCTGCAACCTCTTTTATCGTTTTCCGTCCTTTAATCCGGTGCTTTAGAGTCGAGTAGGGCACTTCACATGCACGGGCAATGTGACCAATACTGGGTGGAGTACTGGTATTCCGCTCACGGTGGTACCAGGCTACTGCATATAGCATTCGTGATTCGGGGGTAAGTTCTTTTGCTGACATCGTGTTTGGCCTCATTCATTAAAAAAAAAAAAACTGAGGAAAAATTACAGGCGATGTTGGCAAAATCATGGTTGATCTGCATTACGTTATTCACACTTCACTACGGTTTAATTCTGGGAATAGCAAACTGCCAAGATCCAGGTTGCTGTATCTTAATTTAGATAGCCAATTATCGTTCACCTTGTCGGCAGGCCAAGCCTCCTGGCTCGCCATGCCGGGAGCTCGCTATGGCGTGGGGCACCTTAATCACAAAGCGAGAGTTTCAATTAGCAACCGGAATAATCGCAAGTTGTCATAATCCAACATTTTCCACCTCCGGGAGGCGTGTCTGGTCACCACAAAAATCAATTTAACAAAAGTCCCTCAAAAAAACCAGAATAATTATTATGGGAAATACAGTGGCACCTGTATTGCAATGTGTATTTTTTTAATTCTTTTTTACTCAAAAAGTTGATTGTTGTGGGTTATTGTGGTTTGTGTACCCTCTTCCAAAATGAGAGTTTGTGAAATACTGGTCCGATCAGTATTTCAGAAACCTCCATTTTGTAATAATTATAGGGTTTTGATTATTGAGTTTTTGTGGCAACTAGACATGCCACTCAAAAGCAAAATAGCATTTTGTGGCAAACCTCCATAACCGGGATCAAAATGAAGGTTTGAGGTGGCAACCAGACGCGCCCTAATAATAATAATAATAATAATAATAATAATAATAATAATATCAATAAACAAACGAAATAGAAATAAATAGAAAAGAAAAGGGAAGTAATAATCAAAGCCTAAAACCTAGTATGTCCACCATCAGCAGCAATAAGGTTGGTAATCCGAGTAGGCATAGAGGTCATAAGCTGATCAATATCATGAGGGCATAGGGCCTCCCGCTCCTCATGGATAGCGGTAAGAAGAGTGGGCACAGTAGAAGGGCGGGAAGAGCGTCGCATTATGCGGCGCTTGAGGAGGCACCAAATACCTTCGATCGGGTTCATATCGGGTGAGATGGAGGGTTAAGGAAGAACGTAGTTGGCTATGCCAACTTCTTGCATAGCAGAAGTGGTGGCACGACAGCGATGGGCAGGAGCATTGTCGTGTTGAAGATAAATGTAACCTGAGTTAGTAGAGCCGACTTGGTGTAAGAACTGCCATCAGGGGTGTAAATGTGGTTGTAGGATACCATTGATATAAGTCTGGCTATTGATAGTACCCCAGCTTGGGGTATCCCAAATAACCAAAAGCTTTTTTTGATCACCGTAGATCGCTCCCCATACCATGATCGTAGAACGGCGAGCCAAGCGCGAAACCAAACAATCCTCCAAATACGCCTCCCTGGGACGTCGTGTAATGCACACAGTCCCGCATACCTCATCAACGGAAAAGGAACATTCATTACTCCAGATCACGTCACGCCAATCCTCCACCTTCCAATCCTGAAAATGTTGGGCCCAAGCCAAAGGCCGAGAATGTGCACTGACCGATAAAACGGGCTTTACAGGGGCAATTTGCCTGTGATAGCCAGCCCTTTCGAATACCCCGCGAAGAGCGTTACGGCTAAGGCAAATACCAACTTGTTCAGCCACCTGCTGGTATGAGAGTCAGAGATTCATTGGACTAGCAGTTGCTGTTTACAGGAGGTGGCTTCGAAGGGTATTGGTTACAATGAGACAGCGGCCCTGGGTAGGATATTGGTTGGGGTGGGAGATTGCGGTATGGCGGGTTATACGGTAGAGTGAGTCAAGCGAAATATTAAACGTTAGTTGAAGCTGTGAGTAGCTCCAATCACTAAAGATCTGAAGCGCTTGTATAGTTTCTCGCATATTATGTGAGATAACCCAGTACAGGATGGAGGAAGAACCCACTAGAGGCCCACTGTTAGGTGGTACCCGATCTCTAAGAACAAGCGAGATCGGTAAGATCGGAGTCCTTTATCGTAGACAGAGATGTGTCTAGGAAGGCTCAATATAAACGTGCGTAAAATAGTAATAAAGATTTTTCTTGTAGTAACTTATAATATTGATAAGGTCTCTTCTGTGCAGCGTGATGATTTCAGTAAAGCTCAGGAGGCACTTCAATATTTATATCCCGCGTCGATATAGTGCGCGGCCTACAAGTAACTACCATACTAACTAAGTACCTGCTAACTATTTCCAGCATTTTCGCATAGTGCGAACACCTTTTGACCCTGAATAATATCATCCCACCATTGACATCCGAACTGGAGAGCTCTTGATTTCTCTGGTGTGGCACCACGTTCCAGTTAGAGTTCACAATCCTTCTTCCGTCAGGAGGAACTGAAATTTGTCTGCATGCTAGACAGTGTCCTGAATATCGGACGAACGAAGTGGCCAACTTCGTAATCGAACCTATCGCAGTAGCAGATATCACTCTTGCTTCCTGCACTTAGGCTTCGGTCAGACTATCAGTCGGGATCGTACCAGTGGTACAACTCTCTCATAGTCTTTCCTTACCGAGTAATCCTAAATGGTAATATACCATTGGTGTGTGTGTGGTCATACTCTTATTTCATTCTAGAGTAGACACGACGAAAACGTCCCGTTACTTTAGTGACATAGTTTCCTGTGCTGTTCCGCTATGTCTGTAACCTTATGCGACGTCGACGGACTTCTGCCGGGACACTTGCATAAGCTCGCCAAAGGTCACCTCTCATATATCCTGCAAACAGCATCCGGTCGGATGGACAGCCGCGACGTATACGGTGTTATGAGATAGGTTCCAATGATAGTGTCCTTTGGTGTTGGGACGCAACTTCGACCTCGTTAGGTGTTGTTGCACTGTCCCAATGCCGGGGCCAGAGGGGGGTGTTAGCTTCACAGAGTGAAGGTAGGGTAACCCCAGGGTACACAAAAATAGGTGAAAAAAGCTACGCTTTTCCCATATGCCTAACACCCACTGGCATTGTCATGGTTCTTGGGCTCCTCCGCCTCCGCGTTATTGGGAGTAGTTAAACTCAGGCGAGTGATATCCTGTGAAGCCATTCAGTAGCCGATGCAACAAGAATAACAAAAGGCAACTCAGATGGCTACTTCAAGCAGTTGGACTCAATGGGCATACCTACTATGGTCTTTAGTATACAATTGGAATACCAATACTCTACCTAGGAAAATCAAGTTTTCAATTCTTTACTAATTTGATGTCATTTTTTGTCGGATCTTCACTGGGTGTTGTCACTCAAAAGTCACTTCCCTTTTGTGCCTCTGATTGGCTTTAGCTTTTTGCTTTTTTAGCATAGCCCGGTTTCTTCAGCTATTAATCCTTACTAAAGTTTTCCACATTTCTTGGTTTTCTTGTCACCAACCTTGCATGACAAGAGTATTGATCATCCCCATTTTTATAGACATACATCAGCAAAAAAAATCAGTTTGCGTTATTTTCATTTCAGTGCACCCTGCATCTTCTGGCTGCGTTCTGTGGGACAATTTTTTTGAAGTTATGTAATCAAAAAACCCGTTTCATTTTAAGATAAATCTAACAATTACGTAGACAAACATGAATTTTCAGCCCTAACGGACAACATTTACATGTCCATTTTGGCTTCTGAAGTTTAAAACTAGATTCATGGGATGCACAGGATGCTGACCAGATGCAAACTCCACTACAGGGTGCGTTCTGATGCATGTGGATGCAAAATCGAGTTTTTTTACTGATGTACCTGAGTAGACAGTTAGACTCACGCTAGTTATGTACCACTCTAGGCACTATACCTCTTTGGTAGATAGATCCTTGTAAACCTGACTACAACAAATGGGGAAGGCAAATCTTGGCTGAGAAGCATGAGTAGAGGTTGCGTCTCTTCAAGTTCAACCCAACCATCCACTTACAACAATCATCTGCAAAACAAACTTTGAAAGCAGTTAATCCAACAAAGCACAATGCTCAAACTCACATGTCAAACAAGGATCCTTTCTTCTACCCTTGTTCATCGATGTATTGGGTTTAGAAAATACAGCAATGAACTTCAAGTTGAATTTACCCCCTTCATCCTCAATCATACTGGACACAATATCAAATCTGAGTCTAAGAACACTGTATCCAAGTCTGTCAAACCAACTTGAATGACAGAATCCAATAGGGCTGATAATCTGTCTGGTCTCTGTGTATGTCTACCTCAAACTGATTGTCCAAACTTCTATTAACAAACCATAATATGGCTAGAAATCATGTATAGCTTAGACAATAAAATTGATGGTAGTAGAATCAAGGTACAGATTACATTTACAAATACCTGGTGATTATTAACCAAGATGGTGATGGCAAGATCACGGCTGCTATAAGGTTGATATGACTAAATTGATCAGTAAAGTGGAATCTCAACTGGGGGAAGGGATAAAAAATCTACAGCATGAAATGCACAAGGGGAATTTCAACAGGTACCAGGAATTTTCAAAGCTTAAGTCAGACCAGAGATTCACCAAGTGGCAAGTCCACTGCATCTTTCTTGCATCATTATCGGTTAGTTTCCCCTTTAACTACTGTATCAGCCAGTGATTAATCTAATAAGTATAGTTGATTTTGTGATATTTAAGAGATTATGTCTACTGACAGCTGCCATATCCCACTCTCTTCACAAAGGAAGAAGGAACCTCCCACGAGCACAAAGTGGCCTCTCAAAAGCATAAACAAAAGAAGTAGGCCTGCTCTTGATAATTATGTTGCGCTACACTGTTTGTGTCTAGGTTACTGCTCTGCCAGTCATGCTCATACATGGCCTGATTATTGCAGTAAGAAAAGGAAATTGTTTCTTGATTGTAGTTTGCTTTTTGCTTTATTCCTTGCCCTGTCTGATAGAATTGCAAGAAAGACTGTGGATGTGAGACACATTTAAAAACTATTACCTATGTAAGGTCTTATAACTTCTTTTTTTGTGTATCTTATTGGTCTACCTTTCGTCTTGATGAATTAGACTAATTTTTCCAAAGAGATAAACTCTGGAAAGCCAGATTATTTGGACCTAACACCTCTCTTCTCTTGTATCCCGCTTTTTGTGGACATGAGGGAGTGGTATTTACAAGAGTGCATATGTATTCCCCTCCCCTCCGTACTCATGAGGAGTGGAATGTCCTCTCCAACAAGATACCTGCTTTGAGAGTTCTTATCCCCTACATCCATTGTCCACTCCGGTTCCTCTTGTCTGGGTCTCAAGGAAGAAGAATCTGGCAGCTGGATATATAAACGGGTACTTGATGCGCTTACCTTTTCGACCCTATCGATCTTGCGAGGGTTCGGGTTTGGGGTAGCTTCATGTACCCATATGTCATACCGAAAAAAATTGCGGAAACTCACTAAGTCCGGACCAGGATATCTTAATTCCTGTCTAGTAAGATATCACATAGCTTGAGATTTTGGCTTAAAGAACAGGCTGTCATTGGCAAGCGCTTGCTGGTATAAACTGGCCAATGAGAAACACCCACTGAGGATGAATTCGACTCCCTCACTGACCCGGATTTAACATATTCTGGTCCGGGCTTAGCGAGTTTCTGCAGTTTTTGCGGTATACGAGGCCCACAAGACGCCGCAACTCCCCCCGAAGAGGAGTGATTGTTCCTATTTGTGACAAATCGTCCCACAAGCTGACCGGTTACTAAACAAAACTAGAGGGGGGGCACAATTCCCTTCAGCTAGTGATAGATTCCCTCTCTCATCTCTCAAGAGCACAGAGGCAGTTTTTTCTCTTCCTCTCCCGGGGGGGTAGCGTTGTAGCTACATGCCACAGACACGAGGGTGCTAAGCCGCAGGAGCAAAACACCTCACAGATATTCACATCAGCTCTGACAGGGATTTCCATGGGGGGCTAAGAAGGCAGGCTGGAGTTAGAATTGAATTGAGCAAATAATTCAACGCAAATGGGCTTACGAAGTGGTGTCGGGCTGCGGAAAGGGAGTGCAGTCGTGTTTGGCATTGAATATGGGGACAGACTACAAACACCCCCGGTGGAAGTACCCAGCCCCCCCAGTCCTGGGCCCCACAATTCCCTCATCATCTCGTCTCCAGCTAACCATCCGCGCGATACTAGGCCCTGGGCACCAAAACCCACGGGGAATGTAAATGGCGGCGCCGGCGAAAGAAGACCTCACCAGAAAGCCTGCCAGTGGGCCAAGCTGACTTGGTGCCCGTTCTACCTGCTTGCTGCTACCGTACATGCCTGGGCGCACAGTTGGTGTGCATCTGCGTTGGGAGGTGTATGAAGGTTGATCCGGTTTGGATCTGGGGTATCATAACGTGGGTGGGTGCGTTGTGGTTAGATGTTAGTGCCTCGTTTAGGAGGGGGGGGGGGGGCTGTTAGCCTTGCTATGGCCGACATTTTGGAAAGGAGGGATTGGGGAGTTGGCGAAGGGGATTGAAGGTAGGGTTTTTGAAGTGAAGGGGGAAGAGGTTGATGGTGTGAATACGGGTACTGTCGGGCTGTCGGGCCCGAGAGAATGTTTGAGCGGCGGGGGAGACGTACTTGTTTAAGAATGGTTAATTTCACACTGTTGAGATGGAAGCTATGAATAGGCAAAGTAAATATTATCATCTCTACCAATCAATCAATCATATTGAATCTAATATTACACATTACAAATCACCCCCGCTCACTCGCCTTCAGTAGGGTTCGAATGGTAAGGTACGGTAAGTTACCATACGATACCATAGGGAGGTTTTTATAACCCTAACCTTAACAAATCCATTTTTGCCCCACCACCGGGGGCATGGCGAAACTGGGCGGGCCGCGAACAGGACTGTATGATATTGTACCGCAGTTGGGGGAGGCTTCTTGGTGGGCTGGGCGTTTGGTCAGAGGCTTGGGTGCTTTCCCATCCACTATGATCGCTCGCTGCTCGTTGTAGGATTAGAGTTAAAAATACATATATCTTATATCTAATATGTACTGCAATGTGTAATACAATACATGCATACAAACGTACGGTACATACATACCCACAGCACGATCGCTCCCAATTCAAGCTCATTCTATAACTTAATAGCTATCGCAATTCCCACACGCAAAAAAAAGGAGAAACAAAAGCCAACCATTTTACCCCCACACCACCAACCAACCCTGCCCTGTATAAATTTTAACCCATGAACGACTTTTGGAAGAAAACAGGAGAAAACAAACGGAGAATATATATGCATAAAAAAAGATATCACACATGATATTACAAACAATGTCATATCCCCTGCGTAAGCAGAAGAAGAGAAAAAGAAGAGAAAAACCAAGTCCAAGACTAAGAGTGGGGAAAGAGGTGAAGGGGAGGAATTTATTCTAAACCAATCTCTACCGCTCCATCCAACCCGATCCGATCCAATTCAATCCAATTCAATCCGCTCTAACTCTGCCAGCCCCCTTCGACTCCGCCGGATCTCCAATTCCGAATCCCCAATGCGGCTTCCTCTTACTCCTGCCGGACTTTTCGCCATACTTCTCGTCGAATTTGCGGATCGCTGCGAGTGAGGACATGTCGTCGCTAATACTCGCCGTGATCTCTTGCAGTGCCTTTTGGAAATGCCTCTCTTCTAAAGTACGCTTCTCAGGAAAGGTAAATGACTGCTCTTCAACTTTTGCTTTCGCAGCTGTAGCGTTCTCCTCACGGACACAGGCTAGCGCCGCCGAGACGCAGAGGTTCTTCAGGTCTGAGCCGGAGAAGAGGATTGTTTGTTCAGCGAGTGACTGGAGTGATACTGATGGCGCGAGGATTTCGGCTGCTAGATGTATCTTGAGTATCTCCCGGCGGTCGTCGACGGTAGGTAAGTCTACTAATATCCTCCGCGGGAGACGGCGGAGGACTGCATCGTCGAGGTCGAATGGGCGGTTTGTAGCGACCATGATGAAGGCGGTGGATTGCATATCCGCCCATTCTTTCAAAAACTGGTTTATGATTTCTCGGTGGGTGGTGCGGGTAGAGTGGCTGTGGCGGCTGCCGAAGATTGCGTCGGCTTCGTCGATAAATACGACGCAGGGTGAGAGCTTCCTTGCTAGGGAGAAGATGGCTTTGACATTTTTCTCGCCTTCGCCGACGTACATGTCGAAGACTTCGGAGCCGGAGACTTCTAGTACCTATATTGTCCGGGAATCTGGAATTAGCATTAATTCGTAGGAATTCGTGAGAGATGAGGGAACGTACTGTAGCTCCACTTTCCTTTGCTACCGCCCTTGCTAGTAAGGTCTTTCCGGTCCCAGGTGGCCCGTATAGCAGCACACCCGGTATTCGGTCAGTAGCCAGTACACCATATTTGAAGGCCTCGGGTCTTATCAAAGACAATGAGGTTAATGTCTTTAACGCCTCAATGGTTTCTTCCGGAGCTCGGACGGATGAGAATCCCGTGTGAATCTCGGTCGGGTCGACGACACCCGCCAACAACTTTTTCTCGTGCGCAGTGCAATTCTTAGGTATTTTGGGCTTCTTCCTCAACGGCTTTCCTTCTAGTGCTGCGACCCTTTCCGCTTCATCCTGTTCAATCTCGTTCATCATATCCGCCAACTCTTGCTCCGCTCGATCGGTAGCCACAGCCCACTCAACCTTTGCAGCATCGCTACGATCTAGGACCTCGATAGCTTGCTTAATGTCATGACGAGTAACCAACGTCCTCCCGTTCAATTCGCCCAGTATGAACGTGCAAAGCCGATGAACGTGCTCAAAATTCCATATGCTGGTGCTAGCACTTGGAACAGCGGTCTCAAACTCATTCTCTACTTTCAAGCCGACCGGCAAATGCTCCATTGTTACCGACTGTCCGTTTTCCCCACTCTTCCTACGTAGTAAATCACCTAGATGTCGCATGTTAATTTCTCGGCAGCGGGCCATCCTGTCGTCGCGATACACTGGGTTTAGGGGATGAGCGGGCACGATAATAGTTCTCTCGAAGGAGCTACCGGACTGTAGTTGTGCTGTTAATATGCCGGATTTTGTGAGGTAGTTTTCAACTCCCTCTTCTGCTGAAGAAGTGCCAATAACTACTAGATTTTCTCCATTGCTTCGCCGTTTCAATATTACCTCATAGAATATTCGGAGTATTGCCTGGCCAGAGTTGTTTTGCTCAAGCTCACGGAAGTCCCGTACATGGATGATGGTTTTCTGATTCGGTGGCGCCTCCTTCTCCTTTGACGCCTCTGAGGATTCGGTATCACTAATTGGGTGTCCTTTTGTTCGTTTGATCTGATTGGCTGAAAGCACAGATTCAAGAATGCCCCATATCTTTTGCTCATTCGCTCTCTCGATGGATTGTTCAGAAGCTTGTTCCGGATCCGGTGGGGCCGTAACGGAGAAGAGAGGGGAGGCAAACACTGGAATTTTTCCTGATCCTAATAGCTGGATCCATTGGGCCCAATTCAGAGCTACCTGCTGAGCAGGAATGATTGTTTCTTGTGGTTCAGCCTCCTCCTCATAGTCCTCCTCCTCCTCTCCCTCCGCTGGTTCTTCGCCATCTTTGTTCTCCTTTGGAGCAAAGATATCGTACCCTAAAGAGCGGATGGAAAACGATGAAATCGGCGAGGAAGTCCCTATAGAGGCTTTAGAGTCTCTCAAGGGATCAAAGAGCAGAGTATACCAACCCAATAGTGAGTCTCCAACGGACTCTCCAAGCAATTCCTCAAGATCTAGTGGGTCAATCCTAATCACGTCCGCCCCCACGTCCTGAGCCACTTTGTTGACTATAGCATCTAATTGGTAGACACTCCCGCCAATAGGACTGTGAAGTATGCAATGCGATTTCATCACGGCGAGACTATGAGACGACAAACGCTTTGGCGACGTCAACCCGGCCCGTAAAGTCGCCACAATTTCCCTCCACACATTCTCTTCCAGCAGGTAGCGTGTCGATGCCTGCTTATTTGGATCTTCAGGAGGAGTATCAGGTGGGGGAGGATCTAGCGAGGCTCCTGGTAAGGTTGAAGGAACATATCCCGATGCGCTGGAAGTAATAACAGCTTTAGGGCCGGGAGCAGCCTCATCCTCCAGCAATCTGACCCGCTGATCCACAAACCACTCCGGAAGCTTCAACGGTAAAATCGCATCATCCCTTGGCTTCACCGCCACCCGTCGCTTCATACCTACCGGTCTGCCCCGTGATCGAGGCCGGCCATCAGAATCTCCATTGCCTCCATCCCCTCCTGTTTCCGTTGCGACAACCCTCTCTGCCACCGGCTCCGTAGCGTAGACCGACTCCCCCTCCGTGACTTGAATGTCCTCGCTTGTTCTCTGCGTTGGGTCAGGGGAAATTAAGGCGCTAGCTGGTATTTTCTCGGTTTGTAATTCTGCCGGTGAAATCGGGGAAGTCTCTAAACTACTGAACGCATTCCGGGAGAGGTGGAAGAGTCTTATTGTAGGTACGGAAGAGCTTGGTCGAGGGCGTCTATATAGCAGTGCTCGTCGGGATAAGGGGACTAGCGACGATATCGCTCGACGGGCGATGGTCTGCATCACAATGTCAGTGAGACGAACTGATGGGGTTTCTGCTAAACTAAGGTTGTCTTGGAGGACGTTGGTTGACCTTTTTGCTGAAGGATATTGGACCTATTTTTCCTCCTTCGGAACAGATGGCGCTTGACCGATTATGTCATAGGCGCCGACCCTTGGTTGTATTATCTTATCTTATCTTATCAATCATATTTCCCAGCTCAACATAAGTAGTAATTAATCCCTGTTCGTCTCCCGTCCAGTTTCCCCATCCCCGGTGGTGACTGTATCCTCCAACCTTCAATTCAACATAACACCACACGACAACCACAACAATGCTCCCCCCAATCCCCCCAGAAACTCTCTCGGCAAACCCCCTCTTTTCAACCCTATACACAGACCTAACAACCAATCACCTCAACCCGGATGCTAGCACCCGCCCCCTTCCCCTACCCTCGCACCATTCACAACCCCCAACCTTCTCAACCCTGGACCAATCCCTCCGCACCTACAGAGCCGAACTAGCAAAACAACACCTACTCCAAAACTCCCTAAAGCACACTACCCTCCGCTCCCGGCAACTACCGGAAGACCTCTCGGAGGTCCTCGACCTCCTCACCTCCCCTACCAGCACGGAGAGCACAAGTGCAGGCCTGCCAGAAGCGCTAGGTGTTTTCCATGACAACATTCAACCCATCGCGCACGAGATTTCAGCATTCCTAGACCGGTCCGCCAAAGACCTAGTCTCACTTCTCCAGTCCGAACAACTAGGTGCGGGAGGGGGGGCGGCGGGGGTAGAGACAGCGATAGCGATAGACCACCTCCCGGCCAACGCCGCCCGCCTACGCACACAGATATTCTCCAATCACCAATCGCTCGTTGCGCAGCGGGGCCGACTGGGCAGGCTAATTCTCGAAGTGGTGGATGGTTACGCTGCCCTTTCCTTGCGCACACTCTCACATTCCGCTTCTGACGGGGGCGCATGCGGGGCGTTGCAGAAGGGGACGTTAGCGAAAGCAACGTATTTGGGGCTGCTTGCGGAGAGCATGCGTGGGAAGGTTGGGGTTGTGCGGTTTGATGTGCTGGGTGAGGTATATGATGAGGAGGCTATTGGCGCACTAGATAATTACAGGGTGCATTTGACGGACACGAATTTACGGCTTGTGGCTAGGAAGAGGGTTGCTGAAGGGGAACTGGAGAGGTATGGTGCTGCGGGGGCGGATATGGTTGGGCTTGTGGAGAAGTATGCTGCCCTGTTGCGCGGAGTTGAGAGTGTTGGGAGGGATATTCGGAGGCTTGGAGGCACTGTTTAAGCTCTGAAGGCGAGTGAGCGGGGGTGATTTGTAATGTGTAATATTAGATTCAATATGATTGATTGATTGGTAGAGATAATAATATTTACTTTGCCTATATCACAGCTTCCATCTCAGCAGTGTGAAACTAATACGCTTAAATAAGTACGTCTGCCCAGTATTCACATCATCAACCTCTTCTCCCTTCACTTCAAAAACCCTATCTTCAATTCCCTTCCCCAACTCACCAATCCCTTCCTTCCACAATGTCAGATAAGGCCCACCTTATTTCGCTGTGGGACTGGCCTATCTCACTTTCCGGCCTTGGTGGTATCATACTGTTGGATGTCTTCCGGGCCAGGCGTTCTTTTATGGGCATTTGGCAAGAGACCTTCAGACGATCAAAGCAGGCTCAGAAGACAAGAGATAGATGAGAAGAAAAACCACACTCAAAGATCAAATCATTTTCAATAATTGCGGTCGTTCTTCCTTCCGCTAATATCCTATTAATCTATACTAAACGTTCCACCCACAGTAAACAACAACATTACGCGGTCTCGTCTATTCACTATTGTCTATTTTCGACCCTCTGACGATGCCAAATAGGTGGACGGTAGTAGAAAAGCCAACAAAGTTGCTATATCTTTATAAATCAGTTATGCGGTCTATATAGGAGAGAACTAGGCAGCTTACTTGACCTAAATCTCATCATAAGATTCATCACGAGATTTATCGCGAGGGCGGGGACGGCAGTCCTTCAAATTCTGGCTGGATTCCTGACATTCTTTTAGTCCTTTGAGCCAGGCGAGCATAGGCTTTTTCTCGTCAGACAAAGCCTTAATAGTATAACGAGCCATCTCTACAAATACCGTAAAAACTTGAATAATTGGACGGTGTGCTATGTCATTGGACTTTCCTCTCCTAGTAAGGTCAAGAATTTTTTTTTTTTTTTTCTGTCTCGGAGGGGGGAAAGGGGCCGTGTTTTTGCCGCGTTTTTGCCCCCTTTCCAGAGAAGGGAATTCTGGACTTCATAGCAGACCGTCCAATTATTCAAGTTTTTACGGTAGACTAAGAGTCAAGAACCTCTGCTCCCAAATCTTTGACATCTTGGCAGACCTCCTAAGCGCCCCCTCGATACGGCCCATACGGGTATGGCTTTTCTGGCCATTCTCGTCTATCTTTTTTTCCAGGCGGTCGAATCTGGTATCTATGTTTTCGTTGGAATGACGACGTCCAGAACGACTATCCCAGATAACACAGAATGCGACTGCCATTGTGAAATTCCCGCCAATAAAATGCCCAGTATGGTTCCCAACAAGTGCCCTGGCTGACATGTACTCGAGTACACTACTAAATTAGCGGGGATTACTGAATAGATGGGAGAAACATACAAGAGTTGATAGCAGATCTGAACAATGCCATAGGTTTGTCTTCTAACTTTAGGTCTATGCAAAATCAGCAAGTCAGCCCTCAGTATTCTTGTAGATTAGGAATGTGTGATTGGAAATTTCTTACCGAGCTGTGTGGTGTTTGTTTCGGGGGCGGTGGTTGTTTTGGGGGAGCTTGGATGAGAGTTATTGGAGCTTGGGGTTTATATCTAGGCGATAGGTTACCCTCCCGAATGCGGGGCGAGCCTTTTTTCCACGGTGCGGGCAGATGCAACCTACCGTATATCCCTGCAGCGGCAGGCCTCTGAGCGAGGGAGAAGAAAAAAATCGGTATCATAGTCAGACGGTGACACATACCACATATTCTCCTCTTGCTCCCTCTCTCCCATTCTCTACTCTCTCGCCGTTTCCCTTCACCCCTCTCCGAACTCAATTAACCGCAATGGCTCTCCGACAAGCATCCCACAAACTATTCCGTGCTTCGCTCGTCCGGACGCCAATTATCCGCGGGTTCGCTTCGGCTCCCAATCTTCCCAAATCTGTCAAGGATGAGATAACGGTATGCTGCAGCATCCGGATCGAAAAGGGTGCTGAGAGGGCTAATAATTCCACTAGCACGAGCAGCTATTGCCCAATTATGACCCCCCCGCTGACTCTGCTACTGGGTCCCTGCTATCCAAGCAGGAGCCCTATATGGTCAAGACCTATGTACGCCCATCGCAGATGTTTGTCCGTGGGGTCGGGAGTGTGTTATATGATATGGAGAACAGGAAGTACATTGATTTCACGGCTGGGATTGCCGTGAATTCTTTAGGTCATGGAGATGAGCACTTGTGCAACCTAATTTTCGACCAGGTTTGTTCAGTCCGGCTCGTGTCGATGTTCCGTTCTTTGCTGCGCTTGTTGTGGGGAGTTAACTTGTGGGCGAATGATTCTAGGCGAGGCAAGTCATTCATACTTCGAATTTGTACCATAACCCTTGGACTGGAGAGCTAGCTTCATTGCTTGTCAACAAAACCAAAGAGCACGGCGCATTCTACAATGCTTCACAAGTGTTTATCTGCAATTCTGGCTCGGAGGCGAATGAGGCAGCGCTCAAGTTTGCGAGAAAGGTTGGGAAAGTGATTGGTGGGGAAAAGAAGATCGGCATAGTCTCATTTGCCAACTCGTTCCATGGCAGGACTATGGGTGCACTTTCGGCTACACCTAACCCAAAGTACCAGAAACCCTTTGCCCCGATGGTTCCGGGGTATACATACGGGGCTTATAACGACGTGGCCGGGATTAATGACTTGGTTACTGAGGAGACTTGTGGAGTCATTGTCGAGCCAATCCAGGGAGAAGGTGGTGTCAATGTTGGATCTCCAGACTTTCTAATTGCATTAAGCAAGAGGTGCAGGGAGGTTGGGGCTGTATTAATCTATGACGAGATTCAGGTATTATGACTTCGTAGCCACAAACGCATGGTTACTAACACGACTGTAGTGTGGGCTGGGTAGAACCGGAGACCTCTGGGCTCACCAGTCCCTCCCCAAGGAGGCTCACCCCGATATCCTGACCATGGCTAAGGCACTTGGTAACGGATTCCCCATTGGCGCAACCATGGTCAACAACTTTGTTGGAGAAAAGATCGTGACCGGTGACCACGGAACAACTTTTGGCGGGAACCCACTAGCTTGCCGAATCGGGCATCATGTATTTAGCAGGCTGTCAGAGCAATCTCTCCTTAAAGGAGTCGAAGCCAAGTCAGAGACGTTCGTAAGGCGGCTGACAGCGATTAAGGATAAATATCCAGAGGTGGCAACTGAGGTCCGGGGTAGAGGATTAATCCTTGGACTTCAGTTGACTAGAGATCCCACAAACCTGGTGAAGGAGGCCAGGGAACGGGGGTTACTGTTTATTACAGCCGGAACCAATACCGCCCGATTTGTCCCTCCGTTAGTCATTGAGGAAGAGGTTATGAACGAGGGGTTGGACATTTTTGAAAGGGCAATGGAGGTTTTCGCCAAGAGCGGGAATACATAAGTTAGAGATCCATGGTCTTGGTCAATGCATAGGGGGAATAAAAGGGTATCTAGCTTTTTTATAATTACTCTGTGGTGGTTTGTGGCTTACTCGTGATAAAATAAGGTGTTGGGTTAGTTTGCGGTACCAGGGTTAGCAATACATTCACTGTGGGAGATGAAGCCCAGCGAGAGTGAGGCCGCATGAAGAAATCATTTGCCAAGCGGAGATCATACGCCACAGGGCCAATCGAGAGCCCAGACACCAAAGGCTTGAATTCACTTAATCCAAAGATGGGTTCCATTTATAATACACACCAGCTCATCGCTCCGATGCATTCCTGACAGCCCTAGACGTGCATTGCAGGCCGCAGAATGCAGAATTAACTTAATCTGTGGTTCGAGCGGTTACCCGGCTTAGTTCTTTTGCCCGCGCTATTATGACAATATCAAACATCAGCCCCACAACACAGTTAGTAGAACTAATCCGCTCGCAAGACACTTGCTTTAACCAACGAAAGGACAGCTGGGCTGCCTACTGGCTTCAAACGCCCCCCTCCCCCCGCACACACTAGATCTTGATCTCCAAAACGCGGTAAATCACAACATCAACACTATCATCGCGTGAAACAACAAAAAAATTACTCCTCAACCACGGATATCTCCAAACCATGCAAGGCATGCAGGGCCGCCGTCCGGCAATCCGGTCTCCTCACCGTGCTCCTCATCACGGACGATCTCCCTCATCCTCATCAAACTCCTCGACATCTTCCCAGTTGACAGCGACAAATCCAAATGCTTCAACTTCAACAATTAAGCTGATCCCCCCGAGCACTCCCCCCATAACACAAACCTCACCAGTGGCAGCAGGAGTCCAAGGCTTTTTCGAACCAACCCTAATTCGCTCGCAATCCACACAACCCCAACTGCAAACCCAACCCTCATCACAGGTACCAGCAGCATACGCGATGCAGGCATCGCAGCGCAAGCGTTCTGCAACTGCCCCGTCACCCACATCACCACCGCTTACTTCTTCCGCTATATCCTCTGCAGTAGCAAACGCCGCTTTCTCCCACGAATCCCCGCCCACCCCCCCACCACATGCAACACTGCACCCACCACCATCAGCACCCCAGCAACAACCAACACAACACCAAATACCTCAGCTGTTAAATTACACCCCTCCACCCGCCAAGAAGGACTCTAAAATGAAGATCTTTTCAAAACCAGCCCGAATAGGCACGCCAGCGCTGGATAAAGCGCTACGTCCACCTCCCAGCCCTAATAAACTCCCCGCAATATCGTCCCCCATGCCACGGTTGACTCCCTCCGCCGCAGCGATCGCAGCAGCACTGGGCGCTGGCGGGGAACGGAAGCCGTCGTTTAGCTCTATGCATAGTTCCTCTATTGGCGCACTGGCATCGGCGTCTACCCAAGACTTGCACTCTCAGTACGCATCGTTCCAAGGATACTCTTCTAGTCCTCCAGCGCAGCAGAAGGACCACTCGCATTCGCATAAGTCACATTTCCTACGACCGAGAAGGGATAAAGATCATACGTTCTCGTCCTCCGCATCGAATAGCAAAGCCATTTCGGCGGATGGGTCATCATTGTACAGCTTTGGTCCATCGTCGCCCAATTCCGCGGTGTTTGGGAATAGTTCGAAGGCAGATTTGCAGAAGACTATTACGGGCATAGACATCGGGGTGAGGGGTAAGGGCGGGAAGGGATTTACGGGTGGGAGTAGTTGGGATGATGCGTTTTTAGAGGGGTTCGGGGCTGGTGGGTCAGTCATTGGGCAGGACAATGCTTGGACGGTGCTACGCAGTCGAGTTCTTGGTTTATTCGATGGGGAACCATTGAGAAATACAGTTGAAGATTTGAATAAATTAGTAGTGTAAAGTTTCTCCCCTTCCCTCCCCTTCACAACCGTTAACTAATTGATATCTAGGCTCCACATAAAACGCTGCTACGACCGCCGCTCCTCGGGCCAACTATTAGATGACGTCCGCGACCTCCTAGACACCGGCATGCTAACCCTAGATCCCACCCTACTCACTCTTCCAGACGAAAGACTCATTCCAAAACTAGTCGATGTCTGGGGCTTCCTGTTCGGGAACATCCTCCCTTACTTCGAAGCCGTCTTCCTCCCACTCCAGCAGGAATTCAAAGGCACTGGTACACTCTCCGCCAAAGAATCCACAGAATTCTTCGGCCTCTTACCGCACTTTGACGTGAGGAGGCTGGTGTTGGTTAGTTTTCGGGATAATGTTATATTGCCATTGCATGCTAGATTACGCAGTACGTCCCCGAGCGAGCTGGAGACGTGGGGAAAGGATGAAAGAAAAAGAGTACTAATAGGTGATATATTATGCAGTACTGTTCTCAAAACTTCAACTAGACTTTTCAGTCTCACAGAGCGACATCACGCATAATGCCAGTCGCATGCTACAGTGCATCAGCGTGCTCAGCAGTGTCCTAACAGAGGACGAGGCTCAAGAGGCTATCGACGAATTGGCCAAGACGCTCAAACATAATTGGCTTACGAGAGGACGGACGGGGAGGAATAGGAGGGGCTTTGTGGGGACTAAGACTATGAGAGCTGTTGTCTAGTTTTATTTTTATTCTATGGGGAGAGGCTCTTTACAGTTGGGTTCGGGGGACGGAATTAGGACTTAGGAATGGGATGGGATGGGTTGGTGGTGGCGTTGGGTGTATATTCGCATTTTTTTCTCTTCCCTTCCTTTATTTATCCCCATTCGCCCATTTAGTGCAACGCAGCGGAGTAAACTCGTGCCTTAACCCGATTTGCTATCTGCCCATGACACCTGCCCTCCTATGTATAACATAGCACCATGAACGCCAATCGACCCTCCACCCTATGATACTAGAACCCAACACGGAACGAAAACCCTTCCGACACCCCCCAGCACACCACTCCCCACCCAGCCCACCACACATCCTCACAAACCCCCGTATCGGGAGAATATGTCTGCAACGGTAGGGCTAGTTAGCCAGTGCAGAGCGTGGAGAGCGTGGGAAAGGGGTTGGGGGGGGGATAAATAAATAAAAAGAAAGCGAAAACGAAAAAGTATCATTCACAATAATAATAATAATTATTAATAATAATATTATTATAATAATGCCTTCAAGATATATCGAGTGAGAATTCGTGAACTTATTTTGTCACTTTTTTCACTTTTTTCACTTTTTCTTTTTTTCTTCTCAATCGCCCGAGTTGACTGGGGTGTACTGGTAATGGTCGTGTGATACCTCAGCCCCGGGACATGGAGGGGAGGAGGGAAGTGAGGAGACAGCGCAAATATCTGGGTTGCCTGAATATACATTCGCTGTGCGTCCGTAATTGTGTCAAGGACGGGCTTTTGTGCCGCCGAGGTGGTGCGGTAGTGTGCCATGAATTGGGATCCGAGGTTTAGCAACGGCTCTCGCTCTAGGCGTGCAGTGGGCACCCCCACGTACAATATCGTGAGGGGGTGAACAGCGGCAGATAATAGAGCAGCAGGATGGATGGCGGTAGAATAATGACGAAACGATACTGTTGAAGCTCGAGCTGTGATACTATTATTATTATGGTACAACGTCCCCCACCGGCGCCCCCGTCCAGAAGCACCTTCCCCTAGGGCAGTCCAGGCAGACTCTCCCCCTTCCTCGTCCTCCCAAGTCCCTCTTTGCCGTAAAAATCCATCGGATACCCCTGTTCCTCATTCCAATCTTCTTTTCGCAGCCCGAGCGCGATAGTGGCCTCATACGGACTCAGCAGAGGTTTTGGGAATGCGTATCCCCAATCGATGCTAAGCCTCGGGCAGGCCACCTGCACCCAAGCGTCCACGTCCTCGAAAAGTTTTAATTTACCAGGGAATATCTCAGATAGTAGTAGTATTACGTATGGGATTTGGAGTTCTTTTAGTCTGCTTTCTAGATTTGATAGTGTGTTTGGGTTCCCCTGGCGGCCAAGGGTCCCCAAGATAAGTCCGAACTTCTTGGCTCGTTTGGCGGTGGAGATGGCGTCCCGACGGAGGCTGTGGAGCTCATGATGGTTGTAGGTTTCTCGGGTGAATTTGCGGCTGTAGGGATCGTATCTGTAGGCTGGGAGTTTGGGGTTCTGTATCATGGCGGATTCGAGATGGAATCTGCCGTCGCCGACGTAGACTAAGGCGTCTACTCCTCCCTTCTCTGAGGAGACTGAGGAGGGTATCCGTGGAGATGTGCACCCCAAGACCTCACCTTTTGATAGAGGAGTTATTTGGGGAATGGTGATTTTGAACCCTGCTTTTTCTAACTCCTCCTTCGTTCCGTGTATCGCTGCATTGAATTGGATGGTGCCCACCAGTGCTACGTGTTTCCCGGGGCTGAAATTCCGTACCAAGGTATCCGTGAGGTGCTTTTCGTCAATCCCTATGGTGACAAACACATATAGCGTTTTGATCTCCGTAACATCCACAGGGATCAGGCAGGAATGGGCATAGTGCACGAGCAAGTCACAGCCCAAAGCTCTCGCTGTGAAATCATCGATGCAGCAAGCGCCGTATGTAACGTCGCCCATGATGACAGTCTCGGTGCCGGAACAGAAGGTCTCTATTATGTCTGCGATGGTGCAAGCGAATAGTAGCAGGCCCTCCGGCATTTGTAGAGCTACACGGGTTGCGCCGTGCTTCCGGATGTTCCATATTGTCTTGTGGATTTCAAAATTGTAGTTTTCAGGAAGGAGGGTGATGGCTTCATTCAAGTCCTTGTCCTGCAGGATTTCTGACGGTATCTGGTTTATTGCCCTGGCTGCCCGGCGTGGCCTTGATGATGCTAGTGCCGTGTGGAAACGGTAAGCAAGGGGTTAAAGAAAGATCGAAAAAAAAAGACGCAAAAACGAGCTTGGATGATCTTCAATAGGAAGCTTGATATGGATATTGACTCACGTTGGATTGCATCAATCTCTATGCCACTGGTATCCTTCTGCACCTTCTTGAGCTCTACTGCAGTCCTTTGACCCACGTATCGTTTACTGGGTTGGATCGGAGTGGTCTTCTTAGATGCTGTAAGGGCTTCGAGCATCGGTGCTTCGGCCTTATCTGCCATTATCGAAACGCCGAACTCCAAAAACCGACAGACAGTGAGGAAAACTAAACCACCCAAGGACCAAAAGCGGTCAAGGCGAGGGAAGGGGAATCTCCCTGTTATCGATTTTCTTTCGGATCGCACGTGGTAACCACGTAGATTGACAGGATTGATGTACCCGGGATGAGACTGGGCCGGTATTTCTCCGCCCCTGGAGAGATGAAATGAGGTGAGTGCCTGAGGAGGTGGTGGGATAGGCGATTGGAGAAAAGTTTGAGACAGAGAAGTGGGATGTGGGACGATGGAACCTAAGGTGCTGCGGGACCAGTTGGGAAAGGTAATGGTATTGGATGTTGGTGGGAGTGGGGGGGGGGGGGTTCTAGCGGTTTGGATTGTGAGTTTTTGTTGTACCACGGCGGGGAAAGAGTGGAAGCAATGAGGGGCAATTCTCGATGTGATCTCTCAGCCATGCCCCCTACTCCCCACCGCCCCACCGCCCCCCCGCAATGGAGAAAGTGTTTTTCCGTTGCCCAATTGCCTTGTGACGCTGGAATAACCCACGGGCCACTTTACACCAACATTCACCAACACATGGTGCCGCACCGAGCCGCCATCTTTCTGTGCATAACATGCGGCTGCACGGTACCTTATGCCATCTCGGACTGTACGAGTAGAGGCTGGAGGGAGCTCCAGCAGGGGAGTCAGTGTCACCATGTCATCTACCGGTCTATCATCTAGCACAGTAGTCTACTATTTGCCATGTCGTTTGGGTATGATGGCATAGAAATCTTCTAGGACAGAGACACTGATTATCAATTCACCAGATTACACAATCACACTAGCAAGCCCCCCTCTACTTTTCCTCCACAATATTCCTCTTGCCACGACTATTGAAGGAGTGTAAGGATAAGAAAGATACTTTCCATCACTTATCCTCCCCAAATTCGGGCTCCTCTCTTTTTCATTTTTTTTCATACGAAACTTTTGTCTGTTTAGTTTCAACCAAATCACTCTGAGTGTTGCAGTCAGTAATGGTTGTCTTCCTGATCGGTACATTCTACAAGTACGAGTACTTGTACACTGCCAGTGCTCTTACGGTGCGGCATTATGCGATGCACAGGAAAATGTGCATGGACCCTCGATCTAAAAGTGTGGAAATTTTCAATCTTGCCGCTTAAGTTACAGGTATATCATCACGCTTTCTACGCCCTTAGACTACCTGGGAACTTGTGGTTACCGTCTCATCCACGGCAACATGATTGAACACGATAGCAGTATCACACCGGTACTTGGACTTCTCGGCGATTCGGCACAGAGGGCGCTCGAGAAGAGAGGGAGCCTAGATGGCAAAGGAAATATTGTGATTATGAGGGATAATAATCAATTCTTCCGCGATTTGGGATCATTCAGTAAACGTACCAGAGATTATCGGCCAGTGAAAGGGCAAGGCAAATTGTGTGTGGTTTGCGCTCTGTTGTGACATGGACCAGGCAACGGGGAAGGCAGTAAGGGAGTGATTGCCGAGGGACAAGGAATCGGGAAGTGGGAGAGAAGGGATCAGAATGAGGCTCTGAGAGGGGGAAGAGTCCGGGGAGGAGAACAAGAGAGGAAGATGCAAACCTACCGTATCGCTCGAGTACCGGTATGACCACACCAGTACGGTGCTACCCTCATATGATATGATATCACTGTTATCTCGCAGCTTCCCAAGCGAAGCCATCATCATCATCATCACCATCATACGGTGCCGGCAGTGAGCTGTATTACCTGCGCTATTACGAAATGGAGGGAATGAAAACGGGCAAAAAGGAAATATTCCACCAATAGAGTTGTGGAAGGCAACGAAAAGAGAGGAATAACTTAGCAGGGCTTATATTACAAAGTGTTGGGGCCTGTTGCATTATAATCTTGTTGTGTTTCGTCTTACGAACCCATAACGGTACGAGTGATACCAGTATTACCGTAATAGCAGCCCCAACATCTTTAGGCTTCAGCTTGGTGTCATAGGAACAAGAAGGCGGGGGGCGGGCAACTGTAAACACAACCGAGCTTATTATCTTTCGCAGGGAATAGGTCTGCAAATCAGGGCCCTCAAACATCCCCAACCAACTCTCCCCATCCATCCCTCCAAGTCTGCTCCACTGTCGCTGGCTAAGCAGCTAAGATTACAGGCACCGAGTAAACTTCAAAAACCCTCGCCTTCCATCTTCTCTCATCTCACGCAGTTGCTACTGACAACCTCCCTCGGTCGCACGAAACTCCCCCTATTGGTGGGATATCGGAATACCAGGAAAGCGAGTGACAGCGAGCAGAATAGGGGGAAGACCATCTCTAAACCAGCATCCTTCTTGGGCAAACCTGCCTTCTCGACAGGGGGTGGGAAGAGTGGAAATTCTTGCAAATCCTGACGATATTCGGCTAGACGAAGGGATACGGTACCGTCCGTGTTTCCACGCCGTTCCATTCATCCGCATTCCTACCGTATTAGCCAGCCCACACACTCTTTCGCAAACCCCACTATCATTCTCTTATCGTAGCTAAACGATACCGTATCGGTTTTCCCGTTGCGATAACTTGCATCGACATAATCTGCTCCACTACCCTGCACCCCTGCGAGAAAGCTATTTCATCCGCATATCGGGGTCTTTGGAAAGGTAGAGGGCGAGCAGTGTGGTGCTCGCGCTGCAGTCTCCGCGGTGGGAAAAGTGTCTTATCCGGTTTTGCGGGAGTACTTAGGGTTGCACAGCACCATTATCAACTGCTGGGCTATTGTGCTGCGGGAAATATCCCGGTCATTGCTATTTTGGCCACCTGTTCGCAAGCTTCTAGAATTTCGTCAAAGCCCGAAGGACGCATACACTATTACCCAATCGATCGCGTGGAGGATGAATAACGTGTTGCGTACAGGGTCTTTGCGCCCTTATTATGCCCGCCGTTTCCACTCCTCGTTCTCACTTTTTCATCCACTCAGGCCGCACATCTCCAAACCGAAGCACAAGCTGCAAAAACTCTCCTTTTTATCCCGCCCAAGGCACATCTGCTATCAGCATTCACGGAATTTCGGCTATTCCCACGCTCCTTCGCATCTTAAACCAGCATCTAGAGGATTCAACACTACAGCAACTACCTCTACCACCTCTTCCCCTACTACCACAACTAGAACTACACGTACCACCACAAACAATACTACCGAAAAGTATACACACAAGATGACTGTCGACCATCCTTTGTCCAAGCATTCCGGCGTTGTGAAGATTGTTGAAGTTGGGGCACGAGATGGGCTCCAGAACGAAAAGGGAGTAGTGCCCACAAGCACTAAGATCGAGCTCTTAGAGAAATTGAGCTCAGCAGGCTTAACACACATTGAAGCTGGTAGCTTCGTCAGGTATTTTATCCCTTTCCTTCCACCGTTTAGCGGCGGCCCTAGGCTAACCCGGAAAAGCCCAAAATGGGTACCACAAATGGCAGACACGCCCGAAATCATGAAACACCTTCGATCGGACCCACCAACTGCACCAACAGGTGTAACATACTCATACCTCACGCCCAACATGAAGGGGCTCACAGACTTCATCGCCCATTCCACCTCGAACACCGGAGTATCCGTCTTGGAACACGCATCTGAAATCGCCATCTTTGGTTCCGCATCCGAGGGTTTCTCACAGAAGAACATCAACTGTTCTATCGCAGAGTCCCTTGAGCGATTCCGACCTGTCGTACAGAAGGCTTTGGACAACGGCGTCAGAGTCCGCGGCTATGTATCAATGATCATTGCATGCCCCTACGACGGCCCTACATCTCCCATGAAGGTAGCCGAAGTAGTAGAAGGCCTCTTAGGCCTTGGCTGCTACGAAGTATCGCTCGGTGACACCAACGGTGTTGGCACCCCTGGTACCATCGGAACATTGGTCAACTATCTGATCAAGGATCGTGGCATCCCCGCCGAGAAGTTGGCAGCACACTTCCACGATACATACGGCCAGGCAATTGTAAACTGCCTTGTGGCTCTCGAAGCCGGGATCAGGACATTCGACAGCAGTGTTGCAGGTCTGGGAGGCTGCCCGTACAGCAAGGGTGCTACTGGCAACGTTGCGACAGAAGACTTGGTCTATTTGTTCGTCTCCCTTTCTGTTCCATCTTTTGTCTTTAACTATGCCAATGCTAACGTTTCAAATAGCCTAGAAGGAACCGGTGTCAGGACCAACGTGGACATGGAGAAGATTGTCGAAATCGGCGACTGGATCTCCAAGAAGCTTGGTCGGAAGAACGAGTCGAAGGTTGGAACTGCCTTGATGGCCCGCAGACGGAACGATGGGAGCAAGTTATAAAGCGAAACGGCGCAAAAAGCCTCCTATTAGCCAACATTCTTTTTTTCCTTTCCTTAATACTTTTTCCGTCTTCTCCACTACCTTGCCTTAGACGGCTGTTGGCTAGAAACCCAACAACACACGATATCCTCATACTAATTACTTTCATCCAAAAAGCGAAGCCGGCATGCGTTCCTTTTTTTATCGGGGGAGCGGTGCTTTGCTGATTGTTTTCGTTGATTTTGACAAACACCTCTCTCTATCCTTTTTTTGTGGGCTTAGCGTTTACTTTCTCTCCTTACTTTTTTTCTTTGTTCCTATTGGGCGTCAAATGGTGTTTTTCCGATTTCGCTTTTTTTTTGTACCCAAAACTTCTTTTTCTTGACGAGAGAGAGTGGTACCTACCCACCTACTTGACTTGTAGAATGGGAGACGTTGATAAACGAGAGTGCGCGAAGGGGAAAGAAAAGCTTTGTGGATTTTTTCGTTTTATTTATATTTTTATATCCTATCGGGATATTACTATCTGTCTGTACTTTCTTTGATGATGTTAGACTTTTATCTCCCTGGGGGTTTTGATAGGTGTAGACGGATGGGATGGGTATTGAGGGGTCGGGAAATATAACATACATACGTTCCTTCAATTTTTTGGCTCTTTCGGCGATGCGATGTACGCCTCAATTTCGGATGGGTGGTTTTGACGATGATGCTCGGTAGGGGTAATGTTCTTTTTGTGGCTTTGGTCGATGGACGGCAGGTCCCCTGCCAGACGGACCCGTTTTATTTTCAAAAAAGGAAGCAGACAGCAAAGCGGCGTGAGAGTGAAAAATCTACTTTACTGTACAGTTGGAAGATCGACAGTAGAGCATATGAAGCAGAAGACAACTCCGAAGCCCCCCCCCCCAATCCATATACTACTGGGCAAAGTAGCAATGCGCTGGTAAGTGTCAGAATCGAGCAGAGCGGACCCGTTTCAATTCATTACAACACCGCCATAGCACACCATAGCACAGCGCACCTCCACCGATTCAATCACCTCCTCCTCCTTCCCCCAAACCTCTTAACCTGACTCCACCCACCCTACCCCCATCTCCATCACACCATGCCCCCCTCCCCCTCCCCCCCCCCTCGATACTTCAAAAATCACTAACCCTCCC